>Ga0209417_1000063_pt1 | contig 290945 bp, 251 predicted proteins | sample RifGroF2_FD_184002 | JGI IMG/M metagenome (GOLD analysis project Ga0209417, IMG submission 184002) | Groundwater microbial communities from Rifle, Colorado, USA - Groundwater F2 (SPAdes) (version 2) | ecosystem: Environmental > Aquatic > Deep subsurface > Groundwater | place: Rifle, Colorado... | reverse complement strand
ATGTTACGTGGAAAAGCAAAGGTTGAGATAGAATTTGGGTTATTAGCACTTGCACACAATCTGAAAAAGATGGCTGCTTAATAAAGAAAACCTATTTATCATTAAAAAAGCCTTATTTATGACTAAAAAAGAACTAAATTCCTATTAATAAAAAAACCTAAACAAAAGACTATAAGCTAAAATATAAATACGCTAAAAATAACAACATAAAAAAACCGTCTCAGATTATCTTTTGAGACGGCCTCTTCTTTTTATTTTCAATATTATATTATACTGCAGCAATTGAAATTGCCGATTCGTCCCACTCAGGAGCCGATTCGATAGCATTAATAATCTCTTCAGGGGTATTAACAAATGACCAAATATTTCGATGTTCCTCACGCATAAATTTTTCTTCAATCATTTTATCAAAAAAATCAAACAGGTGATTGTAAAAACCGTCTGTATTTACAAAAATGATTGGCTTTATGAATTTCCCAAGTCTTTTAAGAGTAATCACTTCCATTGTTTCTTCAAGGGTTCCTGAGCCTCCAGGCAAAATTACTATGGCATCAATATTTTCAATAAGCTTTTTTTTGCGTTCGTGCATATCTTTTACAATAATCAGGTTAGAAATGCTTTTGTGTCCCCACTCTACATCCATCATAAATTCAGGGATAATACCAATAATATTGCCGTTTTTTTCAATTACAGTATCAGCAAGTTGGCCCATCAGGCCTACAGCTCCACCACCATAAACAGTTGTAATTTTATTTTCGACCAAAACCTTGGCTAATCTTTTGGCAACATCGAAATATTTTTTATCAACCTTATGGCTCGATGCGCAAAATACACAAACATTAGAAATCATCGATAGAATATTTTATTAATGGATAAAGGTAAAAAAAAACGTATAACAAAAAAGCCTTTCTCCATTCGAAGAAAGGCTTTCTTAAATTTAAAAATATCTTATAACTTATTTACTAATAGAGTTAAACTTGATTTCAAGTTAGATGCTTTATTCTTATGAATAATACTCTTTTTAGCAAGTTTGTCAAGCATTGCACCAACTTTTGGCAACATTTCTGCTGCTTCAGCTTTGTCAGTTGTTTCGCGTAATTTCTTTACCATATTACGAGTAGTTCTTGCATAATACTTATTATGTAATTTTACTACTTCACTATGTCTTGTTCTCTTTACTGCTGATTTATGGTTTGCCATAATTCTTTATCTCCTTTTTAAAGTTGTAGTCCGTAGGGGAATCGAACCCCTGTTACCAGGATGAAAACCTGACGTCCTAACCCCTAGACGAACGGACCAAATTCAAGTCTGAAACTTGGTGGTGCAAAAGTAAATGATTTTTTGTTTTCTGCAAATATTTTTTTCGATTTTTTGTGTTTTTTTTCAATTTAATGAAAAATTCAGATTTTATGCATAAAACAGTATAACTACGAATTGCAAATAAAGTTAAAATAGGCAATATTTTGAAATACTAAGTAGAAATAATGTAGATTATCTTATTCAATTTTTAAATCAATAAATTTTGAATGCATCAGTCGTGCAGTAGCCATATAATTAGGATTAAAGCTAATTTTTTTACCAACCTGATATTTTGTTTTTAACTGAGCATTAATGTTTTTTCCAATATCATATACGGTCATATCAGAGGTGGTTCCTACAAAAGTTAAATTCTTATCTTTTGGGATAATATCTTTTACATCAACATCAAGCATTCCAAAATCTAATATGGCTCTATAAGATTTAAACACTGATTCATTTTCTCCATGATCAGAAGTATGTCCAATATTAGCATCAGATATTACTCCATCAGGAATATTGTTTTTTTCTTCTAATTCAATAATATTTGCATTAAAACTGAAGGTTTCTGTTGAAAGAGACTGGAATCTCTTATTGTCGAGCGGACTGGTTCCAAAAAAAACAGATTCTCCTATTCTAAAATGGTTAACTGCTTTGGGAACAAGCTTCTTGCTTATTAGAGGCAATGTAATAGAGCTTCCTCCAGAAATTAGAGGAATCTTTTTATTAAACATTTGTTCAAGCAATTGTTTATATAAGCTAAGTTGTAATAATTTATCGTAGGTTGGTTCAATTCCATACATGCAACCAAGGTTTGATCCAATTCCAATGATTTCAATATTGGGGAGAGTAAATACTTTTTTATAAAACTCAACAATATTATCTCTTACAACTCCTTCTCTTAATTCCCCAAGCTCAATAAAAATAATTACTTTATGTATTTTATTTTGTTTTATAGCTTCAATGCTTAATGCCTCAATTGTTTTAAACGAAGTATTCACTGAAATATCGGCATATTCAACAATGTTTCTGGCTAGGTTCTGAGCTGGAGGTTTAATATAAACAGTAACTAAACTCGGATTTATTTTTTTTATTGCTTTTAAGCTTGATAAACGACTATCTCCAATAGAATGTAATCTTTGAACAACATCGTCGTTTAGGATTTTTTTAAGAAAACTTATATCCCCAGATAAAACTTTGCTAACCAGACTCCACTGAATGTCATGTTTTTTAAGAAAATCATCAAGTTTTTTGATGTTTCGGATAATATTCTCTGTTTTTACTGCTAATTCAGCCATGTGGTAGATTTTGGTTGTTATTTTTCAAGTGTTAATAGCTTTTCTTTAAGACTATCTTTTTAGACGCATTTCTGCATACTTGGTTGTCATTCCTAATCGTTCGTATAGTTTTTTTGCAGGATTATCATATTCAACATGCAGTTTTATATCTCCCTTGGCTAATTCAAATGATCTTTTAATAATATCACTACCAATTCCTTTACCTCTATATTTTGCATCTACAGCAACATAAACAAGAATGTTTTCCGGAATATAACCTTCCATGCCTGTATTATTCATTACCAAGCATCCAACAAGTTTTTCATCCCAAAAACCTGCTAAAAGAAACCCTCCTTTACCTTCGGCATTCGAGAATGCATAATCAATAGATTTTTTAATTTGTTCTTTTGGATCAGTAAAACGATCGAGATGTTCATGTAGGAAATTAATGAATTTATCTTGGGTTAACTCTGGACTAAAGTCGTTAGTATTACGAATCTCTTTGATTTGTAGCATAATATAGTATTTTTATGATTAGTTAATAGAAAACAAAAAGCAATTAAAGAATAATTGAAAATAAACTATTTTCAATTTGTTAGAGATATTAGGTGTTGTAAAATGCTGATTCTCAAAGATACAAAAAAAATGGCAAAAATAAAAATTGAGGTTATATGCTAACGATCTGGAGATATTAAATTTGCTGCAAATTCTTTTAGTTCTATTCCCGAAAAGTTACCGCTGCTCATAAAAAGCAGATTGCAATTAGAAAGGTTAAATTCTTCAATTTTTGTAATTAGCTCTTTCTGATCACAAAAAACCATGAGATTTAGATTGCTAAATGATTGTCTTACCTGCTCTTTACTAATCGGTTCTAGTTTCTTATGCACTATAACTTCTGGATTATAATACACAATTGCAACATCTGCTAAATCCATTGTTCCACTGTATTCTTTAAGAAAATTTGCATTTAAACTACTAAATGTATGCAACTCCATAATACCAATTAACTTTTTGTGAGAAAATTGATTTTTAACAGCATTAACTGTTGCTTTTAGTTTTGAGGGTGAATGAGCAAAGTCCCTGAATATTATTGTTGATTGATTTTCTGCTAGTATCTCAAGTCGCTTTGAGGCTCCTTTGAAATGAGATATTGCTTTATAAAACTCATCATCAGTAATATTCAACTTATTGCAAACCAATTTGGCTCCACTTATATTTTGAAGATTATGATCGCCAAATATAGTGAGAGGAATATTTTTTTCCCCGTGTAAAAGAAATGTTTTATCGCCTTGTTGTGTATGTGGATGAATTTCGTATCCAATTTTTGTAATAGCAGCCCCTGAATTATCAACAACTTTTTTTAAATCGAGATCATTCTTATAATAAAATAGGATTCCATCTTCTTCAATTTTATCAATAAAAATGCTGAATTGTTCGCAATAGTTTTCGAAAGTTGGAAAAACATTAATATGATCCCAAGCAATACCACTAATTAATGCAATATTGGGCCTATATAAATGGAATTTTGGTCGTTGATCAAGAGTAGATGAAAGGTATTCATCCCCTTCGAAAACAGCAATGGGAGCTTCTTCTGTTAAACTAACCATGGTATCAAAACCTTCAATCTGTGCACCAACCATATAATCAAATAACCGATTATGGTATTTTAATACATGCATTATCATTGATGTAATTGTCGTTTTGCCATGACTACCACCAATTACAACACGGATTTTATCTTTGGTTTGCTCATATAAATACTCTGGATACGAACTGATCTTAAGCTTAAGTTCCTTAGCCCTAATCAATTCTGGATTATCTCCTCTGGCGTGCATGCCAAGAATTATTGCATTAAGATCAGATGAGATTTTTTCAGGGTACCATCCCAATTTCTCAGGAAGTATTGCACATTTTTCAAGTCGTGTTCGCGAGGGTTCAAAAATCTCATCATCTGAGCCGGTTACTTCATATCCTTTGTTGTGTAAGCTAATTGCTAAATTGTGCATTGCACTTCCACCGATGGCGATAAAATGAACTTTCATTGTTATATATTTGTCTTATAATTGTACCTCAAATATAGTTTAAAGTTAAATGTATAAAATAATTTACTATGAAACTTTTCCCGATACATATTACCAATTTCAAGATAGATGGAGGAGCAATGTTTGGTGTTGTTCCAAAAGTTTTATGGCAAAGTAAGTATCCCGCTGATGAAAATAATCTTTGCAACTGGGCTTTGAGATCTTTGCTTATTGATACAGGTAAAAGAGTAATTTTAATTGATAATGGTTATGGCGATAAGCAGGATAAAAAATATTTTAGTCATGTGTACTTAAATGGAGGTGATGGCCTTGAAGGCGCATTAAAGAAACATGGTTATTCGTTTGATGACGTTACAGATATGATTCTTACACATCTGCATGCTGATCATTGTGGAGGTGGTGTTAAATTCAATGCAGATCGTTCGGGATATGAATTAACATTTAAAAATGCGACTTATTGGGTTAGCAAACCACATTGGGATTGGGCAATGAACCCAAATAAGCAGGAGGGAGCCGCCTTTTTAAAAGAGAATCTTTTGCCAATGCACGAGAGTGGGAAATTAAAATTTATAGAAAAAGATATAGAATTGTATTCTGGAATAAATCTGCACTTGTATAATGGTCATACTATTGGACAAATTATACCTTTTATTAATACAGGCGATAAAACGTTTGTTTTTGTTGCTGATCTTATTCCTTCTACAGCTCACATTCCATTGGTTTGGAATATGGCTTATGATATTAGACCAATGGACACTTTGCAAGAGAAGGAAGATTTTTTAAATGAAGCGGTGGATAAAAACTACACTTTAATTTTTCAGCACGATTTGTACAATGAATGTTGCACAGTGCATCATACCGAAAAAGGAGTGAGAGTTAAAGAGACATTTACACTAAATTAATTTACTGTTTGATATTAAGGAATCCGGATCAATGTCCGGATTTTTATTTTAGCAATTCATCAATTCGTTTTATCTTTAGGATTAATTTTTAGATATGATTCGATCAAAATCAACAAAAAGAGTTTATTTATTTGTTCATACAGAGGATTGTTCAATTAAAACAAATATTCTTGGACGAACCTTCGATAGCGAATGGTTAAAAGTTGAACCTGATGGAACAATTACGGTTAAGGGTTCTAATGCTGATGGTTATGCCTGGGATGGATGTTCTCCAAAGTTCAACTTTTTGCAGCTTACATTTGGCACTCCTGATGGTATGCCGGTTTATAATACATGTAAGCCAATTACTTATTACGCATCTATGTTTCATGATGCAATGAATCAATATAAAAAAGTGATTGATATTTCACGAAAAGAAACCGATAAGCTTTTTAAGGACAATTTAAGGGCTGCTGGTTTTATCTGGTGGTGGTTGTATTATTTTGCCGTTCGTACTTTTGGATGGATAATGGGAAAATGGAAACTTAGTTAATAATACTTTAGAAAATTATGATAAACTTTAATGAAAGTGCTATTGATCAAATGATTGTGCACAAAATAGGCAAGAAGCATCAGGATGAAAATATTCAGTTTTCTAAATCACCATTAGTGCTTAATGATGAGATAAAGGAATTATTAAACCGCTATTTTCTTTCTCCATTTAAATCAGATGAATATTTTCATTTTTTTCATGAGTCTGACTTAGGGTTAAATGAGGTTTATCATTATGTGGAAAAAATATTTGCAAGTCCACAAACATTTTATGATCAGTCGGTAAACCTGGCAAAACACTTATACGAGCAATCTACTCATCCTAATATTAACGCAGGTGAATTTTATATCGTTTATTTCAAAAACTTCGAGTTTAATTATGAGATTACAGATGCTATTGGTTTGTTTAAATCTGAGACGCGAGATACATTTCTGAAAGTATATCCGAAAGGAGATAATTTCGCAATTGAAAGCGATCAAGGAATAGATATAAAAAAACTAGATAAAGGGTGTTTAATTCTTAATCAGGAAAAAGAGAAGGGCTTTGTTGTAGCCACTGTAGATAAGCTAAACAAAGGAGATGATGCTCGATATTGGGTTGATGATTTTTTAAAGATTAAGCAACGTGAAGATAATTTTTTCCAAACAGGACAGGTAATTAAAATGTATAAAGAGTTTGTTGTAAATACACTCCCTGATCAATATCAAATTACAAAAGCTGATCAGGCCGAGATGTTAAATAAATCAAAAAAATTCTTTAAAGAAAACGACAACTTTGAAATAGGAGAATTTGCCGAAAAGATATTTGAGCAACCTGAAATAATTGATTCTTTTAACAAGTATAGATCGAACTACGAATCAGAAAATGATGTGCATTTGTCAACCGAATTTGAAATATCAGATAGTGCTGTTCGAAAACAATCTAAAGCATTTAAAAGTGTTATAAAACTGGATAAGAATTTCCATATTTATGTACACGGAAATCGCGACTTTATTGTTAAAGGGTTTGATGAAAAAACAGGGATGAATTTTTACCAGGTATTTTTTAGAAACGAGTTATAATTAAATTGTATTATCAATGAAAATTAGAAAAAGCGGATACTGGAAGTTGTTTTTTACAACAGTTTTTTTAACCATTTTGGCAATTTTAACTATTATTCCAGCCGATAGTGCCAGTAAGGAATGTCTGTTAGGTTATAAAGCCTTTTGTACATTTACGCCAATAAGTACTGTGCTGTGTTTATTGCCCGCAGGAATAGTTTGTTTTGTAAGGAAACGTTTTTTTGTTAGTTACCAATAGCGGGAACTAATAGGAAATTAAATCGAATGGAATTTCTAGTACGTTTTTATATTCTTGGCCTTTTTCTAGAATAAAATGATCATTTGGGTCGTAATACCAAGATATGGAAACTTTTTTACCCGATTCAGTGATCTTTTGCAATTCGAAGAACAGCTCATATAATAGTTTTGCCGATAATGAATTAAAATATTCAAACTTGCATACTACATGGGTTTTATCATTTGCATAATTTGAATATTCAGTTACCCAGTTTATTAATGGAATATAAAACTTTGGGGATTCTTCGGGGTAAGAATTACCCATTATTTCGAACACATTGTTTTTTGGATCAAAGTTTATTTTAGGTTTGTCTTCGCTACCGGGAAAATAAAATTGCTTTTCCATAAAACGAGAATTATGCTACAATATGAATAGAGAAGAAGGATTTTTGATTATCAATTGGATGAAAATCAAAAACAAATGGAGATGCAATTTTCCTTGCCAGGTCTATTAATCCTATACCAGCGCCATTATTTTCGGGAACGTATCTTTCTTTAAGTTTTGAAAAGTATAAGCTTTTGAGCTCTTCTTTACTCATAGAATTTAATTTATTAAGATGATCCCGAAGAGCATCTACCTTAGAGTTTTCAATATAATTACCTGTATTTATTATATACCCTTTTTTCGATTGTCCAAGCAAGATTATTCCTTCGCTAATTTTCTGATTCTTGCAGCAGTGTTTGCTAATATTTTGAAGTAGCTCCACAATAACGTGAAATATTCTTTTCTTGGATGAAGAGCTTTCGAATACATTTTTAAGGTTATTATCAATGATTTTCAAAACAGGCAAAATTGATTCTTGTGCAAAATCACCCTTTTGAACAACAAGAATGTTTTTTTCCTGCATTTTTTTATGTAAGTAAACAGCGTCGGAGATAGGAGAGTGGCTTATGGAAAGAGCTTCTGGTGCTTCATCGGCACGTAATAAAATCTGGTTATAGAAATAAGAAAACGATTTATTGTAATCTTCGAATTCAAATTGTAGCTTTTGACCCGATTTTCTTGCCATTTCAATTAGGCCCAATCCGGCTCCACCCTTTCCTGATATTTCGTTATGCTCCAGAACCTGTAAATATAAATCTTTAAGTTCGTCTTTGTTTAGGTTGTTAACAACCTCCATTTGTGCTTCAATAGTATGGATATTTTTCTTTAATACCAGGTTTCCTGATGCAATGCAATAAATATCATTCCAGTTTCGGGTAAGAAAGAAGCTATTATTCATATGCTTCTCAAGGTCGGTAACCATTTCTCCATGCCTAATAATGTTCTGGAAACATTCTGCCATAAGAAAAGATGCTTTTTTTCGCATCTTCGATAATCCCTCAATATTATTTATGTTGTACTCACTAAGTTCAATAAGCTTATTGGTAATATCATCGCTTATTAAACCATTGTAGAGCAAACAAAGATTATCGTCCTTTATTTTTTCAAAAAACCAGAACGTAGTATTTAAATCCATAGGTTAAGGTATTCCACGCTTGAAATATAAAATAACATAAAAATTATCAAAAGCACTAATTTTTTAAACAAAAAATTTGTTGTCAGCAAGTTAAGATTCTTTTAGTCTAATTCAGGTTTATGGTGGGCAAATTTTAGACTATATTTACATTTTAGAAAAATAAATTTTATGAAAGCTGCTGTTATAAAAAAGTTTGGGTTGCCTAGTGTTTTTGAGATTACCGATCTTTTTATACCAAAACCTAAAGCTAATCAGTTGTTGGTTAGGGTATATGCAACGAGTATTAACCCAATAGATTGGAAACAAAGAAAAGGAAACCATCGTTTTATTCTTGGTGCTCCATTTCCAATAACTCTTGGTTACGATGTATGTGCTGAAGTTGTAGAAGTGGGTTCACAAATTAAAATGTTTAAGCCTGGAGATGTTGTTTTTGGAGTACTCGATAATAAATACGGGGGTGCATTGGCCGAATATGCATTAGGTACAGAAAGTTGCTTTGCTTTGGCTCCTCGAAATATCAGATTTGAGCATGCTGCAGCATTTCCAATGGTTTCTTTAACAGCATTACAGGCACTTAGAGACAAAGCAAAGTTAAAGCATGGTATGAGGGTTTTGATTAATGGAGCTTCGGGTGGAGTAGGACATATAGCAGTTCAAATGGCCAGATTAATGAATGCAAAAGTTATTGCTGTTTCAAGTTCTAGAAATCAAACATTTGTCGAATCACTTCAGCCTGATCAGTTTATTGATTATAACAAGCAAGATATCTTGAAAACTACTGATAAAATTGATGTTTTTTTTGATGAATGTATTAATATAAATTCCCCCAGGATCAAGCATATGCTTAATCCTGGGGGAATTTATATTAATACATTACCTCGACCTAAAATACTTTTTCATAAAATCCTTCAGCTTTTTACAAAGGGCAAAAAGGTAAAAACGTTACTTATGAAGCATAGCAGTGACGATCTCCGAATAATTGGACAGTGGATTACAGAGGGAAAGCTCAAAGTAGAACTGGATGAAATTTTTAATTTAAATAATATTTCAGCTGCGCATCACTATGCCGAAGGAGGACATAGTAAAGGTAAAAACGTTGTCATTATTAATTAAAATAACAATTGGAATTTCTAAAGATAATTCCTATCAATAGAAATTATCTTTTTTACAATTGTCATTGTTTATCGTTTTCTTCTGTAGAATCTTTTAATACTTCTTTTGCTTTTTTAACTTCCTTGGTAAATTCTTTTAGGGCTTTACCAGCAGCCCGACCAATATCTTCTGCGTTCTCTTCAGTTATTACTTTTATTTCTCCTTCGAGTTCTTCCATTGCTTTTTCAAGATCTTCCATATCTTTTTTGGTAAACTCTTCATCCATTCCTTTCTGAAGTTCCTTACTAAATGCTTCTATCTTATCAACGTTTTTTCCTAAATGGGCAATTTTCTTGCCAACATAAATTTGAGAGATAGAAATTGCAAATGCAACAACAGAAATTATTAAACCTGCAATAATTAAACCTCTTATTTGATCTGATCTAACTGTTTTCGATAAGGCAATAGCTGTAAAAATAATTGCTACAACAGCTGGAACCATTGCTGCGATTCCAACCAATGGAATAAAGGATAGGAAGATTGCAATTAAAGCCAGAACAAATCCTGCAATGCCTAATCCTTGTGCTGTTCTTGATGTTTTTATCTCTTCCATAATACTTTCAGTTTAATTTTACAAAAGTGCTTTTAATAATGACGTATCATTTTATTAAATGCTGCATCAATTTAGCGAAGAAACAATCTTTTTAAAGTCTTTTTCCAAACTAAATTCTGGAGTTTCAATAATACGTCCAATTTCTTTCCCATTTATGCTAAATACAAAGGTAGGAACTAATTCAACATTAAGCTCCTTAACATTTGTTTCTAGAGCATTCTTGCCTCTATCAACAGCAATTATAGTAAGATAATCAAATGAGAAATTTATTTTTTCAAGTATTTTGTAAAATCGTGGAAATTCCCTTCGACTATCGCTGCACCATGTACCTAGAACAACAGTTATTTCTAAATTATCGATACTGTCAAGACTGATTTGATCTGAAACATCAGTATCAACAATATAATTATCGTACTCTAGTTGAAACCAGTCGTTAAACATTCCCGATGTAAATCCTTCGATATTGCAGTACCCAATTAAGATTTCCTGATTTGCTTTTTCATCAAAAACAACCATATTTAAATCTTGTGAAAAAAGACTGGAACAAATCAGTATAAAAAAACTTATGGCGACTAATTTTTTCATAGCTTGAGAATTAATTTATATGCAATAAATTTATAATTAATTTGGCACATAAACATAAATATTTAGTTTTTCAATAGCTAAATTTAATTAGGGGTGTATAATTTGGCATTCGTTATTATAAAATCAATACATGAATTGCAAAATCAGTAAATTTAAATACTTAATAAGATGAAAAACAAGATATTAGCTATATTTTTAGTACAAGTTTCTTTCATTTATGGTTATTCACAGTCACAAAACTCAATAAATGATCTGGAGCTAAAAGCACTAAATTATCAGTATGATTCCGTCATTATTATCTCAAAAAGTATTATTGAAATTGATTCTTCACAATCATATGCGTTTTATTATCTAGGCAAAGCATATCAGGCTAAATATAAATTTATTGATGCTGTAAAGGCTTTTGAGAAAGCATTTATGCTTGATACTACAAACACGATTTTTCAAAACAGTCTGGCCGAGACATATGAAGCAATTGGAATGGATGAGGAAGCAATAAATATTTATTTTAATCAATATCTTGAAGATACGTTAGATATCTCCCCAATTATTAGTTTAGGTAATATTTTTCGAAAGAAGAAAGAATATGGGTCGGCAATTCACTATTATCAGAAAGCAATTGCTATAGATCCGAATAATTTTTATTATTTTAAAATGATTGCATTTTGTTTTAACCAAATAAATATGAGCACTCCTGCCATTATATATTATACCAAAGCAATTGAAATAAATCCATACGATTTAAATGTTTATTTAATATTAGCAAATATTCTAAATGGCGAGCGACAGTTTAAGGGTGCAATTCATATTTGTACTGAAGGATTAAAAATAGACTCCTTGGATGTGCAATTAAAAAAGATTTTGGCTTATTCATATTATCTTAATAGAGAATTTGAGTTATCGATAAGCGGATTTGATGAGCTGATATCTAATGGAGATTCCTTATTTTTTAATTTTAAGTATAGAGGATTGGCTAATTTTGAAAATAGAAACTTTGAAGGGGCAATACCTGATTTAAAAAAAGCATTTGAGATTGAAAATGAAGATACTGAGGTGGCATTTTATTTGGGTAGTGCGTTAGGAAGAGTTAATGAATATGACGAAGCCGTTAGGTTTTTAAATATTTCGATTGCGCTACTTGCTCCTCCTCCAAAAGAAATGGCAAATATATATTCTGAGTTAGCTAATATTGAACAGAGCAAAGCAAATTATTCGATTTCATTGAATTACTTAAAACTTGCTTATCAAAATCGACCAGATCCTTTATTTTCTTTTAAAATGGCTCAACTATACGATCAATTTTTAAATGATAAAAAACTTGCTATTAATTATTACGATGGTTATTTAACTATGTTGCGAGAGGTAGTTCCAGAAAATCAACAAGTTATTATGATAGATAGTACTCAGAATATTTATAAAGAATATGCAGCTCAACGTATCAAAGTTCTCACCGAAGAATTGTTTTTTGAAGGGGGGAAATAAAAAGAAAAAGGTTGACTATTCGTCAACCTTTTTCTTTGCAGTTTTTTTTGGTTTTGGTGTTTCTTTTGGTTCTGCTTTAGCTTTTGTCTTATGTTCGGCTTTAACTTTTGGTTCAGACTTTACTGCGGCTTTTGGCTTGGGTGCAGATGTGGCAAGTATAGTTTTCTTTTTTCGTGGTCGGCGTGCGCCATATGAACCGAGAATAATTTTACCTCTTTTTGTTTTTTTATCTCCTTTACCCATAATTTTAAGTATAAAGTTTGTAAATCAAACTATAAATTTATAAAGAATAGATGTAATGGAGAAATTTAATCAAATAAAAAAAGAGTTGGTATAAGAAAATACCAACTCTAAACTAAATACGATAAAGAAATTAAGCAAAGAAACCTAAGGTTACAGTTAACCCGGCCATAACTACAGAAACCATAGTCATAAGCTTAATTAATATATTTAATGATGGACCTGATGTATCTTTGAAAGGGTCTCCAACTGTATCGCCAACTACGGCAGCTTTATGAGAATCACTTTTTTTACCACCAAGATTGCCTTTTTCAATATACTTTTTAGCATTGTCCCAAGCACCACCGGCATTGTTTAACATACTGGCAAGTGTAAAGCCAGTAACAAGTCCTCCTGCTAATAATCCTACTACTCCTGCAACACCAAGAAAAATACCTACAACTATAGGAACACTTATAGCCATTAAGGAAGGAACTAACATTTCTCTTTGAGCTCCTTTAGTTGATATTTCAACACATTTTGCATATTCAGGAGTTGCTTTACCTTCCAAAATACCAGGAATATCTCTGAATTGTCTTCGAACCTCATCAACCATAGCTCCTGCAGCACGACCAACAGCTTTCATTGTCATCGCGCTAAAAACAAATGCCATCATAGATCCAAGGAATAAACCACCTAGTAACATTGGGTTGAACAATGATAAGTCATACGCATAAACGAGATCTTTAACTGATGATGATGCAATATGAATTGCTTTTTGACCTTCAGCTAAAGTAGGTATATTGTTATTATAGAACAAAACATCACCGATTTGTTTAAAACCATCGCCAGCAATCTTTCCTAGCCAAAGTTTTATTTCTTCCATGTATGCAGCTAAAAGAGCCATTGCTGTTAAGGCAGCTGAGCCAATAGCAAATCCTTTGCCTGTAGCTGCAGTTGTATTTCCTAACATATCAAGAGCGTCTGTTCTTTCACGAACTTCTTTTGGTAATTCTGCCATTTCTGCATTTCCGCCTGCATTGTCAGCAATAGGACCAAAAGCGTCGGTAGCCAATGTGATTCCTAATGTCGAAAGCATACCTACAGCTGCAAATCCGATTCCATATACTCCCATTGGGAAATTTGAAAAACCACCTGCAAAACCATAAGCGGAGATAATTCCTGCTACGATTGTTACAACAGGAATCCATGTTGAGTACATACCAACAGCCATACCTTCAATAATTGTAGTTGCTGGTCCTTGCTGGGTTTGCTTAGCAATACTTTTTGTAGGACTATATTCATCAGATGTAAAGTACTCTGTACCTTGTCCGATAATAACACCAGCTAATAAACCAGAAACAACCGAACCAAATATACCCCATGTAATCCATTCGAAATAAGCTAAACCAGCAACTGCCATTAGAATTAATACAGAACTTCCTCCGGTTCCAATTAAAAGGGCATTTAAAAGGTTTTTCTGTGTCGCACTTTCTTTTGTACGAACCATAAAAATTCCAATAATTGATAGTATTATTCCAATTGCAGCAACAATCATAGGAGAGATAATCGCTTTAACAGGATCAAATCCTGCAACTAAAGGCAGTGCAGCGCCAAGTGCAGCTGTAGCCAAAATTGATCCGGCATATGATTCGTATAAGTCAGCACCCATACCAGCAACATCACCTACATTATCACCAACATTATCGGCAATAGTAGCAGGGTTACGTGGATCATCTTCTGGAATACCAGCTTCAACTTTTCCAACAAGATCGGCACCTACGTCAGCAGCTTTTGTAAAGATACCTCCTCCAACACGTGCAAATAATGCTTGTGTTGATGCTCCCATACCGAATGTCAACATAGTAGCTGTAATCTCAATTAGTTTGGTATGATCAGTTGTGCCTGCATGTACAAATGTTAATCCAAGAAAATGCATTCCGTTTTGCATATGTTCAGCAGTGTAAACAAGCTTATTTAGAATTAACCACCATAAACTGATGTCAAGTAATCCAAATCCTACAACTACAAGACCCATAACTGCACCACTTCGGAATGCAATCTTCAATCCTTTGTTAAGTGATTGCGAAGCTCCTTGCGCTGTACGTGCCGATGCATAAGTAGCAGTGCGCATTCCCAAATATCCACATAGGCCTGAGAAAATACCTCCTGTCATAAAAGCAACAGGTACAAATGGGTTTTGTACACCAAAATAGGCTAAACCTAATAAGATAAAAAACAATACAATAAAAACTATCCCAACAACCTTGTATTGTCTTTTCAAATAAGCCATAGCTCCTTCGCGAACATACTGAGCGATTTGCTTCATCTTATCTGTACCTTCAGAATTTTTCATCATGTCCTTAAAAAAGAACCAAGCAAAAACCAGTGCCAACACTGATGCAAAAGGAATAAACCAAAAAATACCATCCATTTTTTTACATTTTTTTAGTTAATAATTATCTGTCATTTTATTTCTTTCGATGCATAAAAATTTGCCTTAATGGTTATTACAATCATCAAGGCATTGTTATTTTGTTTAATAGATTCAAAATTAGATATAAAATTCTGCTTTACAACATATTTTTTAAATATTTGTTCAAGTGAGCAACTTTTCTTAAAAAAGAATCGAAATGTTTTCTATTTTTGCTACGGGTGAAAAAGTTTTTATAATATAATTAAAATACTTGTTGCTACTTAGTCGCATTTAATTTCCCCATCCACTCCTGTCCAAACTTCTATATTGAATTGCTTCGGCCAGATGGTATGCCTGAATATTTTCTTTTCCTTCAAGGTCGGCAATGGTGCGAGAAACTTTTAAAATTCGATCGTATGCTCGTGCCGACAAACCTAATTTTTCCATGGCTTTTTTTAATAATGTTTGTCCAGCAGTATCAATTTCACAGAACTCACGAATTTGTTTCGACGACATCTGTGCATTACAAAATATAGTTTCGGAGTTTTCAAATCGTTTTGATTGCGTTTCACGAGCGCTAATTACTCTTTCGCGAATTTTTGAGCTACTTTCAGCAGGCTTCACCTCAGCAAGTTGATCGTACGAAACAGGAACTACTTCAACATGAATATCTATTCTATCTAATAATGGACCTGAAATTTTATTTAAATAGCGCTGAATACTTCCGGGAGCACATACGCACTCTTTTTCCGGATGATTATAATACCCACAGGGACATGGATTCATTGATGAGACAAGCATGAAACTCGCAGGGTATTCAACAGTAAATTTTGCACGGCTAATAGTTATTACTCGATCTTCGAGTGGTTGTCGCATAACTTCGAGCACCGATCGTTGAAATTCAGGTAATTCATCAAGAAAAAGTACTCCGTTATGTGCCAAAGAAATTTCACCTGGCTGAGGAAACTGGCCTCCTCCTGTTATTTACAAAAGTATTTGATAAATTTCGCATTATTTACATTTATCACCACACAAGTGAATGAGAAAAAAAAGTAATTTTGCGGATTTTTATGAAAGTATATCACAAAAGAAGATAATAATAAGTCCTAAAAAGCAAAGAAATATTTCTTTATCGGAAATAAGTTTAACTGGTTCAATATCGAGTATAAAAAATAATGATTCAGTTCAATTTGAGTCTTCACTTGAACGTGATTTTATTTATTTAATTGAATTTGATAAAAAGGTTTATAGATATTTAGAACAACCATTTAAACTTTTCTATTATCAATATAATACCCAAAAATATTACATCCCAGATTTTTACGTTGAGTTTTGGAATGGATTAAAGCAAATAGTTGAGATTAAGTATAATGATGACTTAATAGCAAACAAATCTGTTTATCAAAAGAAATTCAATATTGCTGAAGAATTTTGCAAAAAGAATGATATTGAATTTCAAATATTGACTGAAAAAGAGATTCGATCACCCAAACTATTTAATGCAAAATTTTTGTTATCATATCAAAATCCAAAATATGGTTTTAATAATAATGATACTCAAATAATATTAAACGTTTTAAAACAATATGAGCAATTGACGGTTCAGCAATTATTGGATATCTCAGTAAAAAGTGATGATAAAAAAGCAGAAATGTTATATATAATTTGGTATATGGTTTCAAATTATTTAGTATATTTTGATAATGATATGAAACTGAGTATGGAAACAAAACTATGGTTACCAAAATTGTAGAATTATGGAAAGATTATTTATAACTAAGGGAGAAAAGATAATTTATAATAACACGAAATGTGTAATCATAAGAATAATAAATGTTAACACAGTTTCAATTGAAGAAATAGAGACCAACATTATTCATACTGTAGATGTAAGCGAATTAGAACCAATTGATAGAAGCGATGAATTAGAATATAATTTACATGGTCTCTCAGAAAAAGAGTGGGAAAAAGCCAATATACGCTATAATGTAATCAAACCAATACTTAAAAATAGGGGAGATTTGGATTTAATAAATAAAACTGCTTTTAATAATAAGGTTAGTATTAGTACGATTTATAGGTGGCTTAAACTTTTTGATAATTCAGGATTAGTTTCATCTCTTGTTGGAATGAAAAGAACAGGGGGTAGGGGAAAAAGTAGATTGTCAAATCTTCAGGAAAACATTATTAATGATAAAATTCATGCTGTATATTTAAATAGTTCGCGAAAATCAATAATAAAAACAATTAGAGAAATCCAACTTGCATGCGATGAATTTTCAATTCCTTGCCCACATCCAAACACAGTTCGCAATAGAATAAAAAACATTTCTGAAGAAGAAAAGATTCGAAAAAGATTTGGAATTCAAGAAGCAAGATATAAATATGAACCTTTAAAAGGAAAGTTCCCAGGTGCTGATTATCCATTATCTGTTGTTCAAATTGATCATACTCCAGTAGATATAATTCTTGTAGATGAGTATTATAGAAAACCAATTAAAAGACCTTGGTTAACACTAGCAATTGATGTTTATAGCCGAATGGTTGTAGGTTCCTATATATCATTTGAGACACCCGGATTTCTTGGAACAGGTATGTGTATAGCCAATTCGATTCTTCCTAAAGAAATGTGGTTAGAACAAATGGAAATTGATGCTGAATGGCCATGTTGGGGTATAATGGATAAAATTCATGTGGATAATGCGAAAGAATTTAGAAGTAATATGCTTAAAAAAAGTTGTATTAATTATGGAATTGATATAGAATTTAGACCAGTTGCCACTCCTCACTATGGTGGACATATCGAAAGATTGTTAGGTACATTTGCTAAAGAGATTCATAATTTACCAGGTACTACTTTTTCTTCATCAGAAGAAAGGAAAAAATATGATTCAAGTAAAAATGCTTCTTTTACACTTCAAGAGTTTGAAAGATGGTTAACCATTTTTATAACAAAAATTTATCATACAAGAATTCATACTGAGATTAATCAATCACCTCTCGAAAGGTTTAAAAATGGTATAATGGGAAATAAAGAAATGCCAGGAAAGGGGATTCCCCCAAGAATTAATAATGAAAAAAAGGTAAGACTTGATTTTATGCCTTTTGTAGAAAGAACAATTCAAGAATATGGTATTGTTATAGATCATATTTATTATTATAGTGATGCATTAAGATCTTATATTCATGATTCTGAAAAAAACATTAAAAAACAACATATTTTTAAACGAGATCCAAGAGATATAAGCATTGTTTATTTTTACGACCCTAATATAGATGATTACATAGAAATCCCATATAGAGATGCATCATTACCTCCAATGTCGATTTGGGAACATAGAGAAATTTTAAAGAAATTAAAAGAAAACAGGGTTAATATTGATGAAAAATCAATTTTTTCAGCCTTTAGGGAATTGAATGAATTAGAAGAAAGGTCTATAAGAGAGACAAGAAACAGGAAGAGAAATAAAATTCTAAATCAACAAGAACTTAAATCAAAAACCCCTGATGAAAACGAAGAACAAGAGAGAGTAAATAAAATTGAAGATTTAAAACCATTTGAAGAAATAGATGATGAAGCATTTAACCGAAAAAACTAGAACTTTTGTAGAAACCGCTTCAATTGAAGAAAGAATTGAAGCAACTAGAAAATTTAAATGGATTGGATATACAAACGCTGCCCAAATTTTAAAAAAAATGGAAGATTGTTTAAATTATCCAAAATCTATAAGGATGCCTAATTTACTTATTGTTGGTGATTCTAATAATGGAAAAACAGCACTACTAACAAAATTTGATCAATCTCACTTAGCCTACATTGATGAAAAAACTGACAAATTAATTAATCCAGTCTTAATGATTCAGGCTCCACCTGAACCAGATGAAAAAAGATTTTATAATGCTATCCTTGAAAAATTATTTGCACCAACAAGAACTTCAGAAAAAATTGATAGTAGGCAATCTAGGGTTAAAAATTTACTAAAACATTTAGAAGTTAAAGCTATCGTAATTGACGAAATTCATCATGTTTTAGCTGGATCACCTTCAAAGCAAAGATTATTTTTAAATGTGTTAAAACATTTATCTAACGAGTTACAAATTCCATTAATTTGTGCTGGTACAAAGCTTGCATTTAATGCAATTCAATCTGATTCACAATTAGCAAATAGATTTGAACCAAGAATTCTACCAAGATGGACAAATAATACAGAATATAAAAGATTATTATTGAGCTTTTCTATGGTACTTCCACTAAAGAAAGAATCTAGTTTAGTTGAAGGATCAATTGCAAATAAAATATTGACATATAGCGATGGATTAATTGGTGAAATTTCCAAAATATTGGAATTAAGTACAATATTAGCTATTGAAAGTGGTGCTGAACACATAACAAATTCAATTATTGAAAATATAGATTATATTCCTCCAACACAAAGAAAAAAGGCATTTTACAATTAATGGTTTATATAAAAAGTTTAGAAAAAGAAATATTCCCGTATTATTTACCTCCAGAAAAAGACGAGTTATTTACCTCCTGGTTCTGTAGATTATCAAATAATCATGATGTTAAGACTAATACATTTATACAAAATTATTTTGGTAGAAATGTACCATTTTGGAATAGAGATATTGATGTACTAGAACCAGAAAATATTATTAATATAATGGTGAAACATACACCATTGAGAATTGAAAATATTCATGAAATGTTTCTCAGAAATTATGAGGGATTTGCATATTACAAATACCATCATGATGGCACAATTAGAAATATATTACCTTTAGGTATAAATCATAGAAAAAGAAAGCAGTTTGGTCAACAATGTTGTACAAAATGCCTTTCAATGGGGACTGTTTATTTTAAAAAAAGTTGGAGACTCATTACTTCAGTTGTTATCCGCATATGTAATCAGTTATTGATTGATAGGTGTTACAAATGCGGATCTCCAATAACTTACTATCGTGTTAATATGAAGTCTTTCTCAAATTTATCTACAATGGAGTTCCAACCATTATTTTTATGTAGTAATTGTAATACAGATTTAAGAAAATATGAACCAAACAGAATTCCAACAAAATTAGAATTGGATTACCAAAAATATATTGATAATTCAATATTATATGGATTTAATCCAATAACACAATATTCTTTTACTTTCATCAGAGTATTATTATTGTTATCATTAAGACTTAGATCAAGCTCAAAGAACAATAGATTTCGTGAAATAGTTTTAAAAAAATATAATACTCCGGAAGCCTTTATAAATAAAGAAATTAGATATTGGTCGGTAGAACAAAGAAGAGAAACGTTACCATTTATTTTTAGTTTATTTAAAAATTCAACTGATGAAATTTATTCTCTTTTTGCTGAAAATAAAGTAATGAGAGCATATTTAATTAAAGACAATGATTATATCCCTTTTTGGTTTGAAAAATTATTGTATTATTAATTATTTAAAATTCTTAATAATATTCTTCTTGCTAGACTGTCTTCTAAACTCTCATCTTTATTTAAATTTAAATCTTCATTTTCTTCAGTAATATTTTTCTTTTTTTCAGACATATGTTCAATAGGTTGTAGTATCTTATATCTAAAATTATTTAAAATTCTGTTATAATTCTCCTTCTTTAATTCATTATTATTTTTTTCATTAAAATATACTTCACTCCATGCAAATGAATGTTCATCTAACATAAATCTAATGAAACTGGATAATTTATTATCATTTACATCACTTAAAGGAATTCCAAGATTTTTAAATATTCCAATATAAACTCCACTATCACCATCAATTATACAATATTGATCAGTATCATTACTAATGGTTGCAATAATAATTTCTTCAACAATATTAAAAGGCCTATTATTGCTATCATAACATTTTGGTGCAATAGAAATGGGATAGTGTTTTGAATCATTTATTAAAATATAATTTATTATATACCCTTTATTTTTAATTAATTCCAAAGCATCAAATAGAATTTTAAAATGTGAAATGTACGATAAGATTAATTCATTTATTTTTCTTATGCCTGAAGTTGAATTAGTTTCATCATTAATTCCGTATCCATCATATTCTTTTATAAGAAGAGTTTCCTGAATATAACAATAGTTCTGATCTTCTTTATCTAAAATTTCAATTTCTGGAGATTCTTCAAAGAAACTTATATTATTAATATTATTTTCTTCTCTTGGGATTCTTGTATTTGTAGGATTTACGTCATCTAGTTCATTAGAAATGTTATTTGATTCTTTACCACGTATACTTGTATATCCCCTTTGTTCTTTAGTTTCTTTCAATAAAGAAGTCCTTTTATCATTTAAATTTAATAATTCAAATTTTTTAATAGTATAATAATCATTATAAGACTTGTTAGGAGAAATTGAAATAATATCATAAGCCATAAAAGTATCCTTCTGAATATATTGACCTAATAAAACCATACCTAAAGCAAAATTAAAAGGTATTTTATATTCAATTTCCCCACTAATTCTAGAATTATTTTTTTCATTATTTAGTAGTGTTTGATAAAAATTATTGATTGAATTTTTTAATAGATCAAATCCCGTATTTTCTCCTTTTGTGAACCAATATCTAGCAATTCTTTTTGTATCATAATAATTTATATATATATCATCATATAAAACATAATATTTCCCATTTTCTATTACCTTATTTAAAATTCCTTCTTTTAATCTATCATATATTATTGAATGTATTGCAGTATACGAAGTATAGTAAAAATACTTACTAATAAGAGAAATAGGGATAAATACATGATCCTTGTTATTTACTCCTTTATAATAAAAATAAGGCGTTTTATTGTTCTGAAAATTCCTATCTTCTCTAAAAATTGGAAATTCAGTTTCTGAAAGTAGATCATTAAGTCCATCTCTTTTGAAATTTAATTGATTTGATAGTACTACTCTTTTAGAATATAAATTTGTATCGCCCGGAATTGGATATTTTATAGGATATCCATGACAATCGAAAATTGTGCCAATTTTATAAATTAATGTTCTTTCTTCTCGAACAGAAACTTTTATTACTTTTTCTTTGTTCCAATCCTCTATCCTATAGTATTTATTACCTTTTATATTAACAAAATAAATTTCTCTAAGAAATGCTTGTTTAACAGAATCAGGATAAATTTCCCCAAATCCTATTAATAACCAAAAGTCTTTTCTTACAGAATATTTGGATATTTCTGCAATCTTCTTGTTAAAACCTGATGATGGTAATACTGTCATTATTAATAATTTTTTTAAATGATAAAAAGAAATTATTTATAGAATTCAATATAAACATTATCTTGACTTAATTATTTATAAAAAATATCTCTCTTTTGTCAATTCCATTATAATTCAACAATCTTACTTAAGTAATGTATTTTAAAGAAAAATCCAATTTGCTTGTACATTAATAGTATCAATAAAGCAATTATTAAGTTATGCCTAGATAGAATGCAAATTGAATTTTAGGAATAATGTTTTTTTCAGCCTTTGAAGCTATCCTGTTTAGCTTTTATATTAATGAATTACTTGCCACACAAATATTGGGTTACATTTAAATAACAGCTAGAATTTTAATGAATTGTTTTTTTATAATTATTAGATTAAAACTCTCAATTTGGAATTGTTTCTTGATGGACTGCAAAATCTTTGTAAAACATCTAATGGTATATTAAATGCTTTTGCTAATTCTTCATCTGTGTATTCTAAATCATCTCTATGCATTTTATATCCTGTTATGAAAAGTTTAGAAGCATCAATAAAAACATTTATAGGCTCTTCTTTCTTATATCCTTTTCTGCTGAGTTCAATATTCAAATACGTATATTTATCCTTAGAAATGCAACCTAAATCTTTAGCTCTTCTCACAATTGAAGCCATAGATGTTAACCAATATCTTTTTAATTCGGATAAATGAGAAAGTCTTAAGCCATGTAGAGAAGACTTTATAGCTTCTTTGGGCATTAGAAATTCTGATGCGAAATTATTGGCTTCGTCTTCAAGGTTTCTATAATCTGGAATAGGGAAATTTCCAGTAATATGCATAATTAGGTGACCTAATTCATGCGCAAGAGTAAATCTTTTACGGTCATTACTAAATGCTTTATTTATTACAATTACAGGATAGCCCTTATCAGTAACAAATGATGCACCATCAAAATGCTCCGAAGGATCAAACTCAACTATAATTATCCCGTTACTTTCTAAAAGATTATTTATCATCTTCACTGGTTCGTCAGCTGTTAATTTAAATTGTTTTCTAATGAATTTAGCAATACTTTCAGGCGTATATCCATCTTCAATATTAAGTGGGGTGAGACCAAAGTCTGGCCACTCTACTGAATGAGTCATTTGGTCAACGATAAATCCAATCAATTTAATACTATATTCAATATCTACTCGAATAGCTTTTGTAATTGTAGTTCTTTTTCTGTAATGTGGATTTTCTACATTGTTAGAAATTTTGATTGAAAAAAACTCTTCGGGAAAATTTAAAAAGCGTATTATTCTATACACTATTTCATCTGACAGTGAACCTAAGCCTTTTTCAAACTTTGATAAATTTGATTGTGATAATCCATTAATTTTAGAAGCTAATTCCGTTTGAGAAAGCTGTCTGTATTCCCGTGCAAATATTAACTGTCTATAATTGATTTCCATTTTTTCTAAAGTTTAGTTATAAAAACAGGTTGTACCCTATTTGAATTTATTTGTTTACTGCTTTTTTGTTTATACTCTCTTTTAATTTTGGCATAGCATCTTTTTCTTCTTTTGAAATACTTGTAGTTTTTATTGTCAAAATTTCATCGTGAGTAATAGTCCACTTGATTTTATCTTCATCAATATATACTAATTTTGGGTCAGCAATGTTTCCCATTTTATCTTTTCTATAACCAAAAAATAAAATTGGCTCAGCAACAAATGATGCTTCATCAAATAATGGTAAAGAAAGTTGTTGGGAAATTGCAGTAACAGATTTCGTTTTGATATTCATCGGTAGTCCCTTATTATCAAATTTCTTAAAAAGGACTATATATCCTTTAATTCTCAGAGTAAATCTTTTATATTTTCCGAACTTCCAATTGATTGGGAAATTAGATTGTATACTCTGAATCATTTTCGAATTTAATAATGATGCTTCAAAACCTCTTGCACGAGCTACTGGTGGTGTTTGCACTACCTCTCTTTCGTAAGCTGTAAATGCTTCATAAAAAGCTTTAAATAATAAGGGCAGTTCTTCTTTCAAATCCAACTTGCAGCCCTCAAAAGAAGCCAATCTTCTTTTTTGATTTGGATTATAACTAATTTTTTTTACATTTGTAACCATAAAAAATACTATTATTAAGTTATATAAATCGGGTACAACCGATTTTAATTAAATATCTCTGTTCAAGCAGAGATATTTTTTCAACTACAAATATATAAAATTTAAATTAAATTGTATAATCAATTATATAATATTTAATAATAATTGTAATTATTTATTAACAATAATTATTTTCAAACATTTTTTCTTTTTTATACAATCTTTATTCCAATCCAAATACTAAATTATTTGTATTTCATTGACAAATTGTACTAATTGAATAGTATGATGAATGATTGTGCCTAATTTATAGAGCATTATCTCATAACACGAAGGTTTTGGTTGTTATATGATATTTTATTTATTAATTTAAACGGTCGTTTAATATAGGCAAATATAGATAATATTATATTGTATATAAAATATTGTATATTTGTATAAAATATATAATATAATAGGTATAATATAACATTAAATAAAAAATCTATGAATTATGCATATATTAGAGTGAGTTCAGATAAACAAACAGTAGAAAATCAAAAATTTGAAATTTTAAAATATTGTGATAAGAAAAAAATTCAAATTGATTTATGGATTGAAGAAACTGAAAGTGGTACAAAAAAAATTGCATCAAGAAAAATTGGAGAAGTAATACAAAGAATGGTAAAAAATGATCTATTAATTTTATCTGAATTATCAAGATTGGGTAGAAACTTAATGGATGTAATGAAAATCCTTCATGATTGTATGGATAAACAAATAAATGTTCATTGTATTAAAGAAAACTATGAATTAGGTGATAATATTAACTCTAAAGTTCTAGCATTTGCTTTTGGATTATCTGCTGAAATTGAGCGGAATTTAATCTCTCAACGAACTAAAGAAGCATTAGCTAGAAAAAAGAGTGAAGGGAAAAAACTAGGGAGACCTTTTGGGAGTCTATCTAAACTAACCAAGCTTTCTGGTAAAGAATTGATAATTAAGGAATTATTAGATAAAAAAGTTTCAATTAGTGCAATTGCTAGAATATTAGATGTAAATCGACTTACAGTTAAATCATATATTAAATCTAGACATCTTTCATCATAATTATTTATATGTAAAAACACATAATTAATTCTTAAAATATAGTTGTTACTTTGCCCAATTTAAAAGTCTTGCTTCCTAATAATCCCAAATATTCCTATAGCTAGTTCAAGTATGAATGTGATTTTATGTGAAAAAATGAAATTAATTATTAATTCTTTTTAATTATCAAGCTATCAACTGTACTTCTGTGACATCCTTTTTTTGGATAAATAAAGAATCTGATTGAATAGATTCCTTTTTGTAGTTTAATTTCGTTATTGTCAAATGAATATGTATAACATGGATTTTCATTACTAATCCGAATATTTTCTTTGAAGTAAAATTCTAATGGAATAAATCCAATAGAATTTCCAATATATAAAGGTTTTGATATAAAGTCTTTAAGTTGATAAAAATTATTGCTACAATTAATTTGTAAATCAAGATTTAAATGCTGAATAATAGACTGTATATCTTCAATTATATTATCTTCTTGCTTAGTTAAGAGCAGAAATGAATATTTAATTTTCTTATTTTTGCCTGATTTGTTAAATACCTGTGTCTTAATAGAATGAAAGTTTTCATCAGTTTTTGATTCTACAATCAAGTCTAAATAATCTTTTTCTTTCTTTTTTAAATCATCAAAGTACTGATTTGTTGATAATCTTAATTGATAGATAGCAATTATAAATCCAACCCCAGTTACAATTATTCCTGCATATTGACTTAACAGAGATTTTGTCTCATTTGTCCAGCAAGTAGCAAAAATTAAAAGTCCAATTACGATTAAACAAAAAGAAAACACTATTATAATCTTACTCGTTTTCATGGTATTTTTTTTTAAATTATAACACACGGTTTTTGGTTTCGTTTTGTAAGGAAATTTTGCCTAGCGTTCTTGTCAGCCTATTGAAAAATGAAGCTAAATAAAAAATGTCAAAAAACCTCTAAATCTCATATAAAACAGGAATCGATGTTGTGTGAAGTTTTATTAATAGATTTCATCAAACCCAGGTTTAGTTAAAACGATACAATCCATTCCTTTTCTATTTTCAAATATAATATAATTCTTTTCAGCAAGTTTTTCAAGTGCTTCAAATAATATTTCCTGTTCTTTCGGGTTTAAATTTTTCCTTAATTCCATCGATATTCATTGTTGATGAATTACATCATTTGGTTTACTTCTTAATTCCTTAAAACGATACATAATCAATGACTGTATTTTAAACATTGATTTTGGTTTATCAAATGGATAATGTTTTCATAACCTAAATCAGTTAATACTAGACATTCTTTTATTTCTTTTTTAGAACAAAAATTTCAATAGATATTGTCGTTATATTCAATTCTATTGTTCTTCAAGGTTAAAATAGTTTATTTATTTCAGAAAACAATTTTTCAAAATTACTCAGTGTTTTAGTTGAAAAAAAACTTTTGTCTACTGCCAATTGATTCAACTTGTTTGCTGGCCTATAATGATTAAACCGGTCTTTATTAATTGCCTTATTTATTTGTTTAATAATTGTATCTATTTCAGTGTCAAGATCTGTAATATTTACAGAATATTCTTTATCAAAAGCTGCATTGAAAATTTTGATATATTCATCTTTTGCAAACATGTCTTCAATGTCTGCTGTTTTCTTTTTGTTATTTGTAAACTCATTAAAAAAAAGAATATTTTTTTCTTTAATTATTTTATATTGAATTAAATCATCAACTTTTTGTTTTCCTTTTTGATCAGTAAAAGTGTCAAGGAGGCAAGCAACTTTCAATTGTGAACCACGAAGAAGTGAAATAAAGGTGGAAACTTTGTCTAATCCCCCAACAGGAACAATAGTAATACTATCTTTTAAAAATATTTTTTTATCTGCTTCAAGAATGCTAGATAGAATTGTCAAATATATTAAATCCGCTGGTCCTTCAACAAGTAAATTATTTTTTGAAATGAAAAGATTTTGAGCAATATCATAACCTAATGCTGCTTGCAAAGGGAATAATGTATTAGGATCTTTCTCTTGGATTGTATCTGAAATGATTGTTCCTTCCTCTGTTTCTAAGCAAGTTCTAACTCTGTCTAAATGGTTTGATTCAACCATAAAAGGAGAGTGAGTTGTGTAAACGATTTGGTGTTTTTTTGAAAGGTCCTCAATGAAGCGAAGCAAATCCGCTTGAGCAGAAGCATGAAGGTTTAGACCAGGTTCATCAAGCAACAAAATGTATTCAGAATTTTTGTCTGCTTGTATTTTATTAAACCAAATAATGAAAGAAAAAAACCAATTAAATCCTTTGCTACGTCTGTCCAAAGGAAGTGTTATTTTGTGGCGTTGGCTCTTAACTCTGATATCCAAAACTTTTTCTGGTTGCCCTTGTGCGTTGGTAATGTTCTGAATTTTAAATTCTATATCAAGATTTTTATTTGTTGACCAATAATTAAAAATCTCCTTTGTTATTTTATTTGATGATGCTTCTAAAAGAGCAATATACTTTTCATATTCTTTTTCAGTAGAGGTTAATATATCTTCTGGCTTTATTCTAGCAAGTTCAAAAAGTGCTTTTGAAGTTTTATCTTTTTCAGTTGCTGGTGGTTCTTTATGAAGTTTGTTTATATTTATTTTTCCACGGAGTGGATAATAATCATCAAAATACCAAAACTTCGGCATTTTATTTTTTATCCACCTGTTCGCAATATATGATTCCAAAAGATCTGTCCATGAGGGGTCTTGACATCCTCCATCAATTATTTTTTTAATTTCGGATTTAAAAGTTGGTAAATCAATATCTCCTTCTGCTCCAACTATTACTGCGATTTCTTTTAAAGATACACATTTTACAATTGCTTCTTTTGTAGCAGTAGATAAAGTATAATTTTGAATTTTAAATTCTAAAAATTTCTTGTTGTTGGCAGTTAAACCAGAAAAAGTAGGTGTTTTCTTTTTGTAATAATGACTATATGAAAATTCTTTTATTGTAAACACACCTTTCCCAATTTCATCCTCAATAAGTTTCAAAAGTTCAGAAGATATTTCATAATCGCATTTAATTATTTTACAATCTTCTTCTTCGCTTTGAAAATCAATAAGTTCATTTCTTGGATAATCTTCAATAATATCAAATTCAAAATCCTTATCCGCAACAAAATAATTTGTCTTGGCTATTGCTGTTAGGAATGCTGTTTTGCCAGATTCATTCATTCCAACAATTGTTGTAATTGCATTGTCAATCTCAACTGTCTGAGATTTCTGAATACTTTTGTATTTATTAATTGTTACTCGTTTAAGTTTTATCATTTTCTTGTTTTTTTATTTTTTAATAATCATTTTTATTTTACCCTTGCTCACAAAAGATTCGGCACAGGAAAAATATACTATTTCTACTTAGAGTTTTTGTCAGCCAATGAAAAATTAAATTTAATAATAAATGTCAGATAATTAATAAATTTGCATATTTTGTGATGTTATTTTGGTGTCTGCCTATTATTTTATTTCTTCGTCTTTCATCTTTTCGCCACCAATAAACCAAGCAGTAATAAATCCTGTAAATGTTCCAAATAATCCAACTCCTGTTACCATTAAAAATGCAGCGATTATTCGTCCTTCTGTCGTTATGGGAAACTTATCTCCATACCCAACCGTCGTTATTGTAACAAATGCCCACCAAATAGCATCTTCTGCTGTTTTAATATTTGAATTTGCATCAACTTCAACTTGCAAAATTGAAATTGAACCAAAGATAATCATTAGAAAAGCAATTAATGAAACAGTAGCAAAAGTACCTTGTGTTCTGTTTTTAAATAAATGATTAGTCAGAAACTTTACTGAGCGAAATGCTCTCAATACTCTCAATAATCTAAACAACCTAATAAATCGTCCATATCGCAAATATTCAAATGATGGTATGCTTGATATAAGGTCAATCCATCCCCATTTAATAAACTCTTTCTTAGAAGGTGCTTTGTAAAAGCGATAAAAAAAGTCAAACAAGAAAATAATACAAATAATATTATCAATAATATAGAGTAACTCAGAAACTTCAGGTGATAATTTAATGAAACTATCAATTAGGAGTGCTATCAGTACATAAACTGAAAAAATAACTATCACTATGTCCAGAAATGTAAATCCATTTTTATTTTTTGCTTCATTCATACCAAAATGTTATTTTTAGGTTGCAGCCAACGATTTAGGGTTAAGTTTTATAAGGTATTTGGATGTTATTTGTTTTTCTTTATATATGTCTTATTTCCATTCTTATTTATATAATATTTTCCACCTCGAGGGCCTGTATAAATAGTCTTGCCTGAAGTTGTTTTTTTTTCTGTTGCAACCTTCTTTTCTCCAGTAGTTTTGTTTTTTTCTTCCAATACTATTGTTGATTTTAAAGGATTGCATTTACTACATGGAGAATATTTTTCTTTTACTTCAGAAAGTTTTTTTGATATTCCATTTCCATTTAAATAACTACAATTTTCTGAATGATATTTACTCCCAGTTTTTGTTATGTAAACTGTTATATCATCATTAGTTTCATTAGTTTTTTCCTGAGCTATCATATACAAAGGAAATGTTATTAATACAATTAATAGAATAATTTGTCTTTTCATAGTTTTCAGAATTAAATTGCTAATATTTCAAAAGAAAGTATGTTTTCTTAAAATTTCTACTAACTCGTTTTTTTATAATCTTTGTCTTTATAGACATTCAAATCTTGTAAACTAAATTAAAAAGGTGCCGACAATTTGTCGGCACCTTCTGGTTTCAAAATAGTTATTTTTTTACAATTTTTTTAAATTCTAAAGTTTTATCATTCTCAAGTTTAATTATATATATTCCAGAACTAAAATTTGTTGTTTGAATTATATCCTTTTCAATTAATATTCCTTTATAAATTACTTGCCCTAATGAATTGTAAATCTCGTACCTAGTTTTAAGTAAATTATCCTTAGATACAATAATAAGTTCATTAGATACCGGATTAGGATAAATTTCAAATGATTTGTTGTTACTCAGAATATCAATTCCATTAATTACAACAGCAATAGAGTTTGATTGCTCAGAACTACATCCATTCTTTGTTACAATAACATAATATGTTTCATTTGATGTTACAGTATATTCTTGATTAACAGCTCCACTTATCAACCCGTTTGAATCGTACCATTGATTTCCATTTGGAACATTAGAATGTAATATATAATTCTCGATTTGAGAAATTGTTGGTGTTTCAGGTATGCTGTTAACCGTAACTGTTATTATATTGGATGTAGCTGTACTTTCTGAAATACATGTTGTTTCACTTGATATCAAAATACATTTTATTTGATCATAATTATTAAGCGAATCTGATGCATATGTACTATTTATTTGTCCATCAATATCCAATCCGTTAAGCTGCCACTGATATTCTGGGGAGCTTCCTCCATTGGATGGAGTTGCTGTAAATGTTACTAAAGTTCCTTCACAAATTAGATTTTCCGAAGCTGCAATTGATAAACCAGCATTTACAATTGGCAAAACAGTAACTGTTATGCTTGCACAACTTGAATTGCTGCAAGAATTCTCCCATCTTGCATAATAAGTAGTTGTGGTTGTTGGGGCTTCAATATTTAGTGGATTTCCTGTACCAATTAAAGTTCCGCTACAGCCAGATGTATACCATGACAATAAAGTACCAGATCCTCCAATAGCACTTAAGTCAATAGTTCCACCCTCATTTTCACAATAATCATTTCGACTCGAAATAGCACTTATAGGTGTTTCGCATGGTATGTATAATATCACTTCAAATAGATTAGAATTTGTTCCTATTATGGATGGTTCATTGCTGATAACTCTAATCATATACCCAGTTCCACTTTCAGTGTTTGCAGGAATACTACAATTAATAACACCAGTATTAAGATTGCTTATTGAAGTTCCAATATTTATTGGAGAAGCAAAAGAACCCATAGCATCTGATAATTGAGCCGTGTAAGTATTTCCAGTAAATGTACCTGTTGATGTATAGGATATAGTTGTAGCAAATCCTAAGACTGATGAAACACAGTATGTGTTATCAGGAGTTGTACCGGTTGTTATTGAATATGTAATTTGACTTGAATTAACTGAAGGAGTCAAATAACTTTCCTCTCCTGCTAAACAATTATATTCAAAAATTGAGATGTAATACGTTTGACCTTTAATCAGATTACTTACAGAAACTGTAGAGCCAGAATTATTGTAAACTACATACTCTTCAGAGATATCCTATTACTGATATCCAAATACAGAATCAGATAAATATGAAGTATAATCTATTGGGATTTCAGTAATAGGATATCCCTGACACATTACTACTATTCGATTTATTCCATTGCCATTTATCCAATGAATGGTCATTGATGTATCACTTACTGATGGGAACGTAATATTGCTTGCTTGTATAGTAGGTGCTTGACATGAAGGACAAGTCACTGAATGAGCTCCTAAATAGGATACATCATCAATAGTATATTGTGTCCATTCAGTAGCTAATGTTGGAAAACCTATAGTTGGATTGGTTATAACTCCTGATGTTACTGAAGAATTTCTTACCAATGTTTTATCTAAAGTAGTAAAAGAACCACTGGTCCAAGCAGTCCCAGGATCTTCACCAATTCTTCCAATAATATCAACATAGGAACCGGATGATATTTTATATAAAGCAACAGCATCATCACCATTATAATTAACAGCTGCGTTTGTTATAACAGTTCCTCCATAAACTGTTGCAGAAGTATTTTTATATACAATTGTTGTTTGATCATTTAAAGTCCCAGATAATGTTACGTTTGATGTAGCAGTTGCCGAACCATTTGAAAATAATTGCAACTTATACCCAGAAAGATCCACTGATACTCCAGTGTTATTTGAAATCTCAATATATTTATTGCTTCCAGAACCTTCGATATACTCAGATATTATTAAATCTGTAGCACAACTTCCTGATCCTCCCGCAGAAGTTACACAACTTGTATTCAGAGCGGTCGGTATGGTTTTATAATTAATATTAATTAACGAATTTGTATATGGATAAATCTTGAAATAGTAAGTAGTTGAAGCAACTAAACCTGTAAATTTAACAGTTTGAGTTCCTTGTATTATATTTTTAATTAATGAGCCATTATCTTCTTTAATACCATCTACTGGATCTGTAATATCTACTAAGCTTACTGAGCTTGCTTTTATTAAATATCCATCAGGAATTATTGGAGTTGTTGCATCAATCCATGTTAATGATATTGATGTACTGGTTGATGTTCCACAGCTTAATGATGTAGGATAATCGGTCGGTTCATCTTTAATAACTTTATAGCTATTAGTTAATGAAGTAGATGTGTTGTCTTCATTATCCATGGCAATTATTCTATAAGTTACAGTAGTACTAGCAGGTTGATCAGGAATAGATGAAGTAGAAACATAGTTAGGTGCTCCACTTACATTCATTATAATAGAGTTATTAAAACTGATCCCATCAGTACACCATTGTAATGTTACTGATGTTACAGAAACATCATCTGTAACACTTGCAGATACTGAAACAACATTACTAGAATTTGGGTATGTTGGAGTGTGTGTAATATTTGTAATAACTGGCGATGTTGGACAGCTCCATACTTGGCAAACATATTCAGGATGATCAACAAAGGGATTTCTATTGTGTTGTGGAGTATTGTAATAAATAGCATTGTTTCTATCAATTTCTTTCTGGCTAACAGGATCACTATTGTTCCATAAAATTAACATATCAATAAACCATTGCTTGTAATTCCCCCCAGTACTATTTATAATATATTGAGCATCAGTTGTTGGATATGTAGTAATCCAAGTACTCATTTGATCCATATAACGTGCAGCCAAATATAAAAAAGCACGAGCAAAGTCACCTTTGTATTCGTTTATTGGTTCAAAAACAGTTCCTGTAAAACCAGGATAAGTACATGGTCCAACCTTGCTCCCATTTGTAGATGTCCAAGTTGGAGTTGAAGTTTGTGCTACTATGTTATTACTCTTTCTATTATTTACATATTGATCGGCTGGAAATAAATGATGCAAGTCAGAATACTGAGGATTTGCAGCATCATCAATTCCACCCCAATATGAATTTGCCATAAGATGTTCCCTTGCATAGCAATCTCCTTCCTCAGTAGCAGAACCGCATTGACTTGTATAAATAGTAAAAGTATAAGCAGGTATTCCACTGGGAATATCAGAATACATATCCCAAATAATTGTATTGTTTGGTGTAGGTCTTACGTCTGTAATTGCATATGCATCCCATACATCAAATTCTGTGCTAGTATAAGGAATTTTAATATGATCTGTAATTGTAATATCACGTAAGGCGGCTCTTAAAATTTCACCTGTTTTTCCATCTGCTAAATCATAATAACCTGATGGAATTTGTGCAATACTTGATAAATATAAAAAAAGAACAGCTATTAATAATAGAAAAAATTTCTTCATTTTTTTTTAAAAGGTAATGGAATTTTAAGAAAAAATCAAGCATGAACAAATCTACGCTATAATTTGACTCGTTGTTACAAATTGGGAAACTGGAATTGCTTTGCTTTCAAGTTGGTAGATAGTTAACCACAAAGAACAAAATAAATTTGTTTTTAGAGGGAAATTTTATTGCACGTAAAAGCAAATTTTTTTTGTAAAGGAGCAAGATTTTGTTTGATGATTTATTTAAAAATATTTATTAAGATTCTCCAATAGATAAAAGTAATAAAAGGTTGTGTTAGCCAGCCAAAATTAATAGGTTAACCGCACTTTTGAGGAATATTTTACAGTCAGCGTTCTTGCAAAAGAAAAACAGCTAACTGGGCAATTAAAGGCGAAAATATTCAAACTTTTTTTGTTTTAACAATAGCTTCAAATATATTTTTATTATATTGTCCTATCAGACAGTAAAATCTTTATGTAAATCTTTTCTAAAGAGTGTAACCTAACTGGTTACATTTTTGTATCTTTGGTGTAAGAGAAAATAAAATTTAAAATTTATTTATTATGTCAAAACCTGAACAAAAATTTAAAATTATGATTGATCAGAAACCTTTTGAGGTTGAAGAACAATTTATTACAGGAGCACAGATTAAAACCAAAGTTGGTGCCCCTGCAAATTATGGAGTATGGCTAAAAGTAAGTGGCCCTAATCAGGATAAAGAAATTGCTGATAACGAACAGGTTGATTTAGCACAACCCGGCAGAGAACATTTTTTCACAGGAGCAAAAACAACTACTGAAGGATAATGTTTTTACCAGAGTTCGACAGAGATTATTTATTGGATAAGGGTTATCAATTTGAAGAAAAAATTGATTCCGGGAGAAATGGCCTAATAATAAAAAACTGGATATTGCCGAATGGGAAGTATGATCGTCAAATATCAGATTTACTTATTATACTGCCAAATGGCTATCCTGAAGTTAGACCAGATATGTGGTATTTCAATCCTGCCATATTATTAGCTCCATCAAATAGACCTGCGCGACAGACACAGGCAAATATAAGTTTTGAAGGAAAAGTTTGGCAACGCTGGTCAAGGCATTATCCTGCAAATGAATGGAGAAGTGGTATTGACGGCATACACACTTACTTAAAAAAGGTGCAAATAGCTTTGGAAACAGCTTCATGAAGAATACAATAACCATACAAGAACAGCATTATAAAGAACTCAAAAATCATCTTATTCAAGATGATGGTAAAGAAAGGGCTGCTTTTATTATTTGTGGTCGTTCTTTGGTTAATGGTAATGAAGAAAGGTTGCTTACAAGAGAAGTTCATGTTTTATCTGAGAAAGATCTTCTTTCATCTGAACGATATCAAGTAAGTTGGAATAATAATCACTTTATAAAGATTTTAGAAAAAGCAGAATCTAAAAATTTTGCTGTAGTAATTATTCATAATCATCCGGAAAATCTTAACCATTTCTCATCGGTTGATGATAACCGTTACCTCCATCTTTTTAAACTTACTTTTAATCGTAATGGAGGTAACGGTTCGCATGGCAGCCTTATTATGATGTCTGATGGATCTTTAATTGGAAGAGTTTGGAAGCCTGATTTATCGAATGAACCTATTTCAAAAATTAGAATTATTGGAGAATCTTTTAAACTTAATTATCCTGAAAGAACTTCAAGCTTTATATCACCAGAGGTCTTTAACAGGCAACAATTAGCTTTTGGAAGCTCATTAGTTCAAGATTTATCAAAATTAAAAATTACTATTGTTGGAGCTGGTGCAACAGGCTCATCAACTGCATTGTTATTAACCCGTTTAGGTATTGGTGAATTATGCCTTATCGATAAAGATACAATTGAAGAATCGAACTTGAACCGGTTACACGGAGCCACAATGAAAGATGTTGGCAAATATAAAGTAGATGTACTGCAAAAATATATTAAGGAAATTGGGTTAGGAACTAAAATTTCAGTAGAAAAAAGATGGGTTTCTGATAAAGAATGTATTGATCAGCTAAAAACAAGTGACCTTATTTTTGGTTGTACTGACGATCATGCTGGCAGAATATTACTGAATCGTTTCGCATACTTTTATTTAACACCTGTAATTGATATGGGATTAGTAATTTCTGTTAAAGAAGGTTCCTGTCCATATCAGAATTTGCAAGGACGTATTTCATATCTTTTCCCTGGGAGTGATTGCCTTGTAACCAAAGGTAATATTGATATGGATATTGCTTATGCAGAAAACTTAAAAAGGAACGAACCTGAAAATTACAAGAAACTGAAAGAAGAGGCTTATGTAATTGGCGAAGGCAATCCTTCTCCTGCTGTGGTAACTTTTACAACCCAAATTGCCACTATGGCTGTAAATGAACTAATAAACAGAATACAGGGCTATAATATGCAAGCATTGAATGCTCCACATAAAATATTTTTCTTTCATCGAGGCATGGAAATTCATCCAGAGAATGTTTCCAATAACGAATGCCGTATTTGTGGTATGAAAAACTATTGGGGCAGAGGAGATATGAATCCCTTTTTAGATATGGTTTTATAAATGAAAGAGTTGAATTTTTTCAATAGAATAGTTAGAGATATGCTTTGGTCAGTTAATCAATTTAAATATAAAGTTGAGATTATTCCCGATAATCCGAATCCTGATAATCTGAGAAAAGATATTATTTATGTTGTTGGTGAAAAAAGATTTGTGAAATGGGCATATATGAAATGTCCATGTGGTTGTAATGAATCAATAATGTTGTCATTAAATAAAAATAGTTTCCCTTCATGGACAGTAAAACAGGACAAACTGGGCAGAGCCACTATTTCACCTTCAGTAAATAGATTAGAAGGCTGTAGAAGTCATTTCTTAATTAAGAAAGGTAAATTAATTTGGACTCAATCTTTTTGGTAAAGATATGAAATCTCAACCTTGTCTTTTTCTACTAAGCTCCACGATTTCATGCCTTCATTTAAATGATTAATGATACTCTCTCTGCTGTGTTTATTTAAAGAATCTATTAATGGTCTACAATTAATTAGATGAATTATATCATCTGGGTATGAAGGTAACATGTCTAATAATCTATTAAACTCTAAATGTGGTTCGAGCGGAATTAATACAAAATGGCTTATAGGAACTAAAAATTTTTCTATACCATTATTCATATAATATCTATAAAGTAAATCTATAATTGATATTTCTTCCTTATTTAAATTCTTCCAAACGGCAAAATACATTTGAATCTGATAGCTGTTTTCTTGAATTAAGACTTCTATAATAGTACGTTTTTCATATAACGATAATTCTTTATTATCAATTACTTTGAATAAACGATCAATTTTGTCAGAAGTTAAGGATGAACCAAGTGTAGTTAATCTTTCAATTTGTAATTTTCTCTGATTTTGCAAATCTGATTCAATATCAACAAATATTTCATTGATTTTTTTTTCATTTAATTCTTTCTCATAAAGGTCAAAACGAGTATTGATTTTTTCATCTAATTGTTTATTAAATTCAATAATTTTATTCTCGAATTTATCAGTTGCAGAATTTGCTCGATCAAGAGCTAAATCTGCTTGTTTAGTTAAGGGTTTAATGCTGAAAAAATATAGGAAACCTGAAAGAAAGGCTATAATTCCAAAGATGACTGCAAAAATCTGAATAAATGAATTTTGAAAGCTAATCGTATGCTCAGCTGACTTTAGAGATTCGCGAAGCCTGGTATCATCAATACTCTTTTTAGTTGAATCTAATGATAATGATAGAATATTAAAATGACTATTATAAACTGAATCTGATACGATCAGTTTATTTTTAAGGCTACTTATTTGCCTTTTTAGTTTAACTACACTATCATTCAGCTCTTTCTTTATTTGTAAGTTTTCAATATTATTATTTGGCTGGGAATAGCAATAAACAAATGAAAAAGAAAATACCAGAAGAAACAATAAGTTTTTTTTCATAGAATATTAGTTAGTTCTTCAAAATTAACAAAATTTATTTACAATTTTAAAGAATAGTTTAGGTTGATCGAACCATATCCCAAATAAATAATTCGATATTTTCTTATGTATTATTAGCAATATCAATTGTATTTTTGCAACTTCTTTTGTAATTGACACCTCCAACAAGAGCAATATCTGAAATAGTATGGTGTGGAGAGCGAAATGGCCGCTTGGTCATTAAAGAAGTTCCTGAATCAATTTTCCCAGCTACAGAATGAATTTTTGTTGTTAACAATGCTTCTTGTAATGTTAATGGAGGAATTATAGTTGGTAATCTTTTTGAAAGCATTGTTTTTCCAGCACCTGGAGGACCAATCATAATTATATTATGACCACCTGAAGCTGCTATTTCCAACGCTCGTTTTACATTTTCCTGTCCACGGACATCGGAAAAATCAAATTCGTAATTGTTAACATTAGCATAAAACTCTTCTCGGGTATCGATAACAGTTTTTTCTAATACCTTATCACCATTAAAAAAATCAATAACTTCTTTTATATTGTCAACACCATAAACATCTAAATTATTTACAACAGCTGCTTCTCGGGCATTTCCTTTTGGTAAGATAAATCCCTTAAATCCTTCTTTTCGGGCTTGTATGGCAATTGGTAAGATGCCTTTAACTTTTTGAACAGTTCCATCGAGGGAGAGTTCTCCCATAATAATGTAATCGCCAATGTTTTCAAATTTTATTTGCTCAGATGCAGCCAAAATCCCTACAGCTAAAGGCAAATCGTATGCCGAGCCTTCCTTTCGAATATCAGCAGGTGCCATATTTATTACAATTTTCTTTCCAGGCACTTTGTATCCATTGGTTCTGAGGGCTGAATCGATTCGCTGCTGGCTTTCTTTTACAGCACTATCGGGTAATCCGACCAGGTAAAAATTTACTCCCTGCGAAACACTAACTTCGAGGGTTATGGTTGTTGCATTTATACCATGAACCGCACTTCCGAAAGCTTTTACTAACATGTTTTAAGAATTATTTTATATGATTTTCGATGAAATGAATAAGTGAATGTATTATTTTTATATGGATTTCCTGCGCCCTGTCGGCATAATTACTGTGTGGTGCCCTGATTTCAATATCAGATAATAGGGCTAGCTTTCCACCTCCTTTGCCAGTTAATGCTACGACTTTAATCCCTTTACTTTTAGCTATTTTAACCGCATTAATAACGTTTTCAGAGTTGCCACTTGTACTAATAGCTAATAACACATCGCCTTCATTACCAATTGCTTCCAGATATCTCGAGAAAATAAAATCATAACCATAATCATTTGCGGTACATGAAATATGTGTTGGATCAGAAATAGCAAGAGCAGCTATTGCTTTTCTGTTATTCCTGAAACGACCTGTAAGCTCCTCTGCAAAATGCATTGCATCGGCCATTGAACCTCCATTCCCACATGCAATAATTTTATGTCCTTCGTTTATCGATTGAACCATAATTTTTCCTGCATATTCAATTTGCTTAATATTGTTTTCGTCCGCTAAGAATTGTTTTAGAATCTCGAGTGCTTCTAAAAAATTATCCTTAATAGTTATCATCTTATATAATATTTATAGTGCTAAGATAAGTTTAACAATTTATTTCTTTAAATAAATTGTTAAACTTGCTTTATGAAGTTTTATAAGATAATGAGTCGTACTTTTGTTAATTAAGTCTTAAATTTATTAATGATTTGGTTACATTTGTTTAATTTTGGGTTTGAATAAAAATATATGAGTAAAGTAAAACTAAATGTATTAGGTATTTCATATAGCCAGACACAAACAGGGGCATATGCACTTGTTTTAACTGAAGAATTTGGGGAGAGAAGGATTCCTATAATAATTGGAGGATTCGAAGCACAAGCAATTGCTATTCAGCTTGAAGGACTAAAACCTCCAAGACCACTTACTCACGATTTATTCTTAAATTTTTCTATGTCGTTCGGAATTACAATAACTGAAGTTAATATCTACCGTCTCGAGGAAGGTGTTTTTTATTCGCAGCTTATTTGTAATAATGGAGGGAAAGACATTTCTATTGATGCCCGAACATCTGATGCAATAGCTTTGGCATTAAGATTTAAGTGTCCTATTTATACCACAGAAGATATTTTGAAAAAAGCAGGTATTGTTATTGATATTGTACCAGACGAAAAAGATAGTTCAAAATACTCAGTAAAGACAAGACCAGAAAAAACAAAACCTAGTACATCATCAGATGAATTTATAAACACTGATACAGAAGTGTTAGAACAACTGCTCGAAGAAGCTGTTAAAAATGAAGAATACGAACGGGCATCCCGGATTAGGGATGAGATAAACCGACGAAAATCTCAATAATAATTCTCTAAAATATTAATCTCCAAAAAAAATCCAATGAAGAAATTCCTTATTCTCTTTTCGCTTATAGTTATTAGTGCAGGCGTAATTATAGGTTTTACATCAGGTGTATCGAAAAACGAATCAAATCAAACAGATACAGTTACGGTTGTTTCTGAATCAGCAAGTGAAAACTCTCAACCAGATTCCGTTGAACAAATTCAGGAAGAACCTGCTAAATCAACAATTTTATTGAAAGGTAGTGAAAAAACAGGTTTTAGCTTTATTACTATATTGCGAGGTTTACTTGGAATGTTGGTTCTTGTTTCTATTGCCTGGCTTTTTAGTGCAAACAGAAAGGGTGTTGATTGGTTTGTAATTGCTAAAGGACTCGCTATTCAGCTAATATTAGCTATTTGTATACTTTATTTGCCATTTATCGCAATGTTTTTTGAGATCGTAGGAAAAATGTTTGTTAAAATATTAGATTTTACAAAAGTAGGTAGCGAGTTTCTATTTGGTTCATTAATGGATATGAGTTCTGTAGGTATGATTTTTGCATTCCAGATATTACCAACCATTATTTTCTTTTCAGCATTAACAAGTGTGCTTTTTTATTGGGGCATTATTCAGATTGTAGTTAAAGGCCTGGCTTGGTTAATGATAAAAGCGATGAAACTTTCTGGAACAGAAAGTTTATCTGTTGCAGGCAATATTTTTCTTGGACAAACAGAGGCTCCCTTAATGATTAAGGCATATTTGCCCAAAATGAACGATTCGGAGATGTTGTTAGTTATGATAGGTGGAATGGCTACCGTTGCAGGAGGTGTTCTTGCTGCATATATCGGATTTCTGGGTGGCGATGACCCCATTCAGAGGGTTTTGTTTGCAAAACATCTTTTAACAGCATCTGTTATGGCAGCTCCGGGTGCAATAGTAATCTCAAAAATTCTTATGCCCCAAACAGAAAAGATAAAACAAGAAATGGATGTTTCAATGGATAAAATTGGTTCCAATTTTCTTGACGCACTTTCTAATGGGACTATCGAAGGATTAAAGCTTGCTGCTAATGTTGGTGCAATGTTATTAGTGTTCTTTGCTTTTTTGGCAATGATTAATTTTGTTTTTTTAAAAGTAGGAGCATGGACAAATCTTAACGAAAGCATTACTAGTTTAACCAATGGTCAGTATACAAACCTTTCTCTTCAGTTTATTTTAGGATATACTTTTGCCCCACTAATGTGGGTTATAGGAGTGTGTAAAGAAGACATCACTTTGCTTGGGCAATTGCTTGGGGAGAAATTAATTGCCAGCGAATTTGTCGGATATACTAGTTTAGCTAATTTGAAAGCTGTAGGAACGGCTACATATGGTAGTTTTACTCAGTTTAAATCTGTAATTATGGCAACTTATATGCTTTGTGGGTTTGCTAATTTTGCCTCTATTGGCATACAGATTGGCGGAATTGGCGGGTTGGCTCCAAATAAACGTGGATTTTTATCGAAACAAGGTATGCGTGCGCTTTTAGGTGGAACTTTGGCTTCGTTATTATCTGCAACAATTATAGGAATGATTTTAGGTTAATGGGATTGTTAAAATAGCATTTGTAAATTTTATTAAGAATCTATTAGATGTGATCATTAGTTAAAAAATAACGTAAGAATTTAATTTTAATAACATCATATTATATGAAAAAAATTGCTGTATTAGGCGTAGGACTTGTTGGAAAAGCCATTGCAATAGATCTTGCAAAATCATTTGATGTTACTTCTATTGATATCAATCCATCAAATCTGGAAAAACTCCAGAAGTATTCAAATATAAAAACAATAATAGCGGACCTGTCTGATAAAGACGAATTTCAGGATGCAGTTAAAGATTGCGATCTTATTATTGGTTGCCTCCCTGGCTATATGGGCTTTGAAACAGTTAGGCAAGCTATTCTTGCAGGTAAAAACATTATCGACATTTCTTTTTTTAGACAAGATCCTTTTGAATTAGACGAGCTTGCTAAAAAGAATAATGTTACTGTGATTGTAGATGCAGGTGTTTCTCCGGGTATGGGTAATATTATTCTTGGATATCATAACGCCAAAATGAAAGTTAATAGTTATAAGTGCTACGGTGGGGGATTACCATTTAAGCGTGAATGGCCTTATGAATATAAAGCAGTTTTTTCTCCAATGGATGTGTTGGAAGAGTACATTGGATCTGCCCGATATATTCTACATGGTGAAATGGTTGTTCGTGAGGCGCTATCTGAAGCTGAACTAAAACACTTTGAACCAATTGGTTCGCTGGAGGCTTGGAACTCAGATGGATTAAGAACAATGCTTAAAACCATCAAGATTCCTAATATGATAGAGAAGACACTTCGATATCCGGGAACTATTGAATATATAAAAGTTCTGCGCGAAACTGGTTTTTTCTCCGACAAGGAAATACTTGTTGATGGATTGCAAATTAGACCGATTGATGTTACTGCAAAACTACTATTTCCTGTTTGGGAACTTAAAAAAGACGAAGAGGATTTTACCATGATGAGAGTTATTATTAAGGGTAACGAAAATGGAAAAGACAAGAAATATATTTACAATTTGTTCGACAGATATGATAGAGAGACAGAGACAACTTCAATGGCTAGAACTACAGGATATACATGTAATTCTATTGCAAATTTATTTGCCAAAGGGATGATCAAGCAAAAGGGCATTTGTCCGCCAGAGTTCATTGGAGCTGATGAGGCAAATTATAAGTTTATATTAAACTATCTTAAAGAAAGAGGCGTTGATTATAAAATAACTGAAGAATAATAAGAAAAGGCAGCTTCGTGCTGCCTTTTCTTATTAATGTCTCCCAAAATGATCGTCAATTTTTTCTCCTGCTAATATTTTTACATCCAGAATGTTCTCTTTTGGAGGCAAAGGACAAGTTGCAAAGTTAGTAAATGCACATGGTGGATTGGTTGCTTTGTTAAAATCGATAAACGTATTCCCATTCTTGTCAGGTTTTTCAACAGATAGAAATCTTCCAGCTCCATATGTTTCCTCAGCACTGGTTTCATCTGCAAAAATTACGAAGAAGTCTTCGTTAATTCCATCTCCTGTAGGGATTAATGAATATTCCTTACCTTCAATAGTAAATTTTAGAACTCCATAGTATTTTTCAAAGCTTGTTTCACCAAGTACGTTTGGAATAGCAATTTCTTTTGACTCTTGGAAACGTTCGAATTTGGCTTCGATTCTCCAGTTTAAGTCTATTGGGAAAGATGGAATTTCAGCTATTTGGTTGATTAGAGGACTTTCTAAATCACGTAATCGAATACCATATCTATCTCCTCGTTTAATAATATGCCATCTCAATGTTCCTAGTTTAAACTGGGTAGTATTTTCGTCATTGTCGGTTAATATATCATATTCTTTAAATAACGAATCATTAATATAAACATTAACATCAGCATTAATTGAGACACTAATATTTCCTTTATAAAGAATTATAGTACCAATAAATTCCGGAGCATTCTTTGGAAAAATTATGTTGTTGGCCTCACTACTTCCAAAAGGATTTTGTCCATCTTTTAACCAATATAATCCTACCAGATTTAACCATCCATTTTCAGATTTCAAATTGGTTAATCTTTTTTGTTGCCATTCCTTTATAGATTTTACATAATCCTCAGGAGTAACTTTTTTTTCAGTAAGTTGGCAACCGAAAAAGCCCAGAAGCATTGATAATGCTATTAATGTGATAAAAAAATAGTGTTTCATAATTTGATTTAATTTTTTTGGAAAGATAAAAGATTGTTCTTATCATTCAAAATCAAATCATATAAGTTTTATAACTAACAAGCAAAGATTTGATTGTGTGTTATTTTCCCATCCACGCATCATTTCCCGCCTTACTTTAAGTGTATCATTTATATGCAATTGTTGTTTTTTACCATCAACACTAAGTAATCCTGATCCTTCAATTACAAAAAAGACAACGTCGAAAGGATTTTTATGGTAACCAAGAGTATCTCCCGGCTTTAAGAGTAGGTGAACTAGCTCAATCGGTTTTTCAGAATGCAGTATGTGTGCTTCGAGGGCGAATGGAACTTTTAATGAATTTTGTAAGTTTTGAATTTGCATGTTTTTTATTTAATCTGAAGATTTCTATGTTTATACTTATCCCAAAAATACAGAAACGTATCGATAGGATTCTTAAACAACATTTTTGGACCAGAATATCTCATTACTTCAATAATCTGTTTTCTGTAGTTTGTATTATAACAATGAATAGTGCATTTCGAACAAACAGGTTTATCTTCAGCAAATGGACAGGCTAATAAACGGTTATGTGCATATTCTAATAAGTCTGAACAATCAAGGCATAATGCATTTTGATTATGTTTATCATCACAAAACCTTTTAACCATCAGGTTAATTAGGCGTTTTTCACGTTCAAGTCGCTTATCCATAAAAACAGTTTTTACTACTGTTAAACGGAATTAAAGCAATTTTGTTTGCCCTTGTGGTTTTGGAACTTTAGTAACTAGTATTCTTAAAATGCTATTACTCTTATTATACCAACAGTGTGGAATTTTTGCAGGGCTTTCAATTAATGTGTCTTTTGTTACTTCTAACTGTTCATCACCAATTTCTACAACTCCGACACCTTCAAGAACATAGAAAATAGCATCAACTGGTGTAATATGCCGTTTTAATTGTTCGCCTGGATTTAATAAAATGTGTGTCATTATCGCATGTTCGCCATCATATATGTTTCGGGCATCAACTCCATGAGGATTGGGACGTGCTTCTGCATCGGTATATATAATTGTTTTCATAATTTGAATTTAAAAATATAACAGGGTTTTAAACCTGTTATATTTGGATTAATTGATAAATAATTAATTCATAAACATTTTAATATCTTCATCTACTGTTCCTATTCCTGCAATACCAAAAGTTTCAACCAAAACCTTTGCTACATTAGGCGATAAGAATGCAGGTAATGTTGGGCCTAAATGAATATTTTTTACTCCAAGATACAATAAAGCCAATAATACAATTACGGCTTTTTGTTCGTACCATGCAATATTATATGCAATAGGCAACTCATTGATATCATTTTTCTGAAAAACTTCTTTAAGTTTAAGTGCAATAACTGCAAGTGAATAACTATCATTGCATTGACCGGCATCTAAAACTCGAGGAATACCACCAATATCGCCTAATTGTAATTTGTTGTAACGGTATTTAGCGCATCCTGCAGTAAGAATTACGGTGTCTTTTGGCAATTTATCGGCAAATTCGGTATAGTAATCTCTGTCTTTCATTCTACCATCGCAACCAGCCATTACAAAAAACTTCTTAATTGCTCCTGATTTTACGGCATCAACAACTTTATCAGCTAATTGTATAACCTGATTATGAGCAAATCCTCCTATTATCTCTCCTTTTTCAATTTCTATTGGCGATGCACATTTTTTTGCATGTTCTATAATTTGCGAAAAATCTTTAGATTTACCATTTACTCTATCAGCAATATGCGGAAATCCATCGAATCCTGCGGCACCTGTTGTATAAACCTTGTTATAATATCCGGCATCTTTTTTTGGTGGAACTAAACAGTTGGTTGTAAAAAGAATAGGTCCGTTAAATGTTTCAAATTCTTCTTTTTGTTTCCACCAAGAATTGCCATAATTTCCCACAAAATGTTTATATTTTTTGAAAGCTGGGTAATAGTTAGCAGGTAACATTTCGCTATGAGTATAAACATCAACACCAGTTCCATCGGTTTGTTTTAAAAGCTCCTCCATATCTTTTAAATCATGACCGCTGATTAGAATTCCTGGATTATCTTTAACACCTATATTTACTTTTGTAATTTCAGGATTTCCATATGATGAAGTGTTTGCCTTATCAAGTAATGCCATTGCTTCAACGCCATATTTCCCTGTTTGTAAGGTTAATGCTACCAATTGATCGGAAGTTAATGAATTATCGGTTGTAGCTAATAATGTATCCTGCATGAATTTGTACAATTCTTTGTTTTCGTAACCTAAGTTAAAAGCATGCTCAGTATATGCTGCTAACCCTTTTAATCCATAGGTAATCAATTCACGCAACGAACGTACATCTTCGTTTTCAGTTGCTAAAACTCCTACTAACTTAGCTTTTTCTTCATAAGTATCTGGGGTGCCATCCCATATTGCTGATGAATGTGGTTTTAGCACTTCAATATTTACTCCTGCATCTTCAAGCTTTTTGCGTAAACTGTTTCTGATTTCTAAAGCAGAAGTTACTCTTTCAATAAATATTTGTTTGCTGAAATTTGCGTTGGTTATGGTTGCAAATAAACCATCAAAAACGAATTTGTTGATTTTTTCATCATACTCAATTCCTTTATCTCTTGCTGTTTTAGTATAAAAAGATATCCCTTTTAATACAAACATTAAAAGATCCTGCATATTGGCAACATCATCTTTTTTTCCGCATACACCTTGAATGGTGCAACCAGTTCCTTTTGCAGTTTCCTGACATTGATAACAAAACATACTCATAATTTTAGTTTTTAATAATTAAGTTAATATCTGATTTAAAATTTAATATACTTCTCCCAATTAGACACAATAAGTATTGTATCTATTAATAAATAGTATGTCGAACAGTTAATTATACCCAGCTTTCAGATAAAATCTCTCCAGAGATACTTACAGTAACTGATTTAATAGGAACTTTTCGTGTGGAATTCTGCAACGCTATTTGAGCCATTTGAAGTATTCCTCCACAGCAAGGCACTTCCATTTTAACAACAGTAATTGTGTTTACTTTTGCATTATCAATTAGAGCAACAAGTTTGTCAATATAAACTTCCTTATTTGAGTCTAATTTCGGGCAAGCAATTGCCAGTGTTTTTCCCTTTAAGAATTTATTATGAAAATCGCCTAATGAGAATGCAACACAATCGGCAGCAAGAACAAGGTCCGAATTTTGAAAATGATTTGCACCTGGATTAATCAAGTGCATCTGAACAGGCCAATGTGTTAGTTGTGATGGAATATCATCTGAAAAATCGGTTGATTTATTTTGCACCAGAGTAAATGCTTTTGATGCAGACCCTGGACATCCTCCCTCGTGATTATGCTGATTATGTGCATGATGATGTTGTGGTTTTGGTTGCTCCTCGTGACCACCACAACCACAAGAAACTGAAGCTGTTTCATTATGAGCTTTAGTTCCATTATGGACTATTGCAATTACTTCATCAACATCAAATTTTATTTCAGATTTGTTTTCTTGCATCCATTTTACACCTTGTTTTAAAAAATCAAATTCTTTGTGATCCTTTAAGTGCGATAAATGGGCTATTACAGTATTTTTTCCTTTGGTCACCATTTCTTTAATAACTGTTATTTCATCGTAAGGTTGAGCTTCTCGTTCAATAATTTCAATAGCACCTTCGGGACAATGACCAATGCACGCTCCCAAACCGTCGCACATTAAATCGCTAATTAATCGTGCTTTTCCATCGATCATTTGTAAAGCACCTTCGTGACAGTTTGGAACACAAACTCCACAACCATTGCATTTTTCTTCATCAATTTTTATTATTTGTCTTTTCATATATGTTTGATAATTATTAGTTTATATTTAAAAAGGTAATCAAGTAACACAATACCAAAATAACAAATAGTTTTTCGTTCTGCCAAGCAATTATTTATGATTTATATCATGTTAGCGATTTTATTTCAGAAATTCTATGAAAATTGATAATGAAAGCAAATAAAAAAATCCCAATATAACTATTGGGAAGGAATATTTTATAGGTAAAGTTTACTATAGGTATTGATCAATTGTTTGATCTTTCAAATAATTTCTGAATTCAGTTGTCATTTTATTTGTAACATCATTCATTATACATTTATCGAATGGACAGATAGGCTTGTCCATAGGGCAAGTATTTATTTCAATATTCCCTTCAATAGTCTCGTAAATGTCAAGAAAATTTATTTCCTCAGGTTTTTTCTTAAGTACAAATCCTCCACTTGGTCCTCTTTGCGAATATAAATATCCGGCTTTAACCAATCGTTGCATTACTTTGGCAACATGGTGTTTTGATGTATTTGTTCGTTCAGCAATTTTAATAACATTTAAGCCTTCCTGTTCCCGTGCAATTAGGATTAATCCATGCAGTGCGATTGATGCGGCTTCTGATAATGAAACAATTTTTGACATAATTATTTAGGTAATTTGCGTATTTAAATGCGTAAATGTAATAATTAAATTTTATTAACAAGCTCTTTGTTGAAAAATATATTGGCTTCGAACTCATTGCAGCAAAGGGTCCTTATGAAGAATAATTCAAAATAAGCTGGTATGGTCTTAATTATTTAAAATTACATCTTAGTATTTTCTTAATTTTACATCGAACGATTAAAAGAAAAACCAAATCATGAAGCAATATTTAGGCTTGCTCGACCATGTATTAAACACAGGGGCAAAAAAGGAAGATAGGACAGGTACAGGCACAATAAGTTCCTTTGGTTATCAGATGCGCTTTAATCTTCAAGAAGGATTTCCTTTACTTACCACAAAAAAGTTACACCTAAAGTCAATACTTTATGAGTTGTTTTGGTTTTTAAATGGAGACACCAATGTTAAGTACTTGAATGATCATGGGGTAAGCATTTGGAATGAATGGGCCGATAAAAATGGGGATTTAGGAAATATCTATGGATATCAATGGCGCTCATGGCCTGCCCCCAATGGTGGTTCCGTTGATCAGATTACTCAAATAATTGATTCAATAAAAAACAATCCTGATTCGCGTCGCCATATTGTGAGTGCATGGAATGTTGCCGATATTAAAAATATGGCATTACCACCTTGTCATATTTTATTCCAGTTTTATGTTGCCGATGGTAAATTATCTTGCCAGTTATATCAGCGAAGTGCAGATGTTTTTCTTGGAGTACCTTTTAATATTGCATCATATGCAATATTGTTAAAAATGGTTGCCCAGGCAACTGGTTTGGAAGCTTATGAATTTATACATACTCTGGGTGATGCACATATTTATCTAAATCATATCGAACAGGTTAAACTTCAGCTATCTCGTGAGCCAAAAAAATTACCGGTTTTAAAGATGAATCCAGATAAAAAAGATATTTTTTCTTTTGAGTTTGATGATTTTAAATTGGAAAACTACGATCCACACCCACATATTAAAGGAGTAATTTCGGTATAGTAAAAATCAGAGGTAGAATCTGTATTACCGTCCCGATAACAAAAGGAATTCTGGACATTGATTTAATGAAAATAAATGAACGTTAATATTTTATGATGATTTCAATTATAGCTGCAGTAGCAGAAAACAATGTAATAGGAAGAGAAAATAAACTAATCTGGCATTTGCCAAAAGACCTAAAACATTTTAAAGAAACAACAACTGGTCATTATATAATTCAAGGCCGCAAGACGTTTGAGTCGTTTGGAAAACCTTTACCAAATAGAACCACTGTAATTATTACTCGTAATCAAAATTATAAAGTTGATGGTTGTATTGTTGTTAATTCTTTGCAAGAGGCGCTGGATATAGCAATAAATGAATCAGAAGTATTTATTATTGGTGGTGGTAAAATATACGAGCAGGCAATGCCTATAGCTGATAGAATATACTTAACCAAGGTTCATCATTCGTTTGAGGGAGATACCTTTTTTCCCGAAATAAATATGAATGAATGGAACGAAATTAGTCGGTTAGATTTTGAACCAGATGAAAAAAACCCATATCCATTTTCAATTATCGTTCTAGATAGGAAAAAGTAGATCGACTTAGTTTATTTACTTATTAAAGCGCAGTAATAAAGCAATATAAGTTATTTATTATTAAATGCAAAAAAAATAATTGATGACTAATTTTACTTACATTCACCGCGAAAATTATATTCAGATTTTATACATAGACGGAAACATAAGACTATCTTTGGTTGTTAATGAAGAGATTATAACTAAGGTAAATAAAAGAGAAATATAAATTCTAAAAATTAAATATTGAACTCCTTTAATAGAAAAAATACTAAAACATGAATGAAATAAACAATATGGCATTGACTAATAAGTTGCTCTTAATAATAGTAGTTCCTTTAGTATTTTATATTTTGAAATTACTTTCATTTATATTTATTCCTCTTGTTTCGGCGCTTCTAATAGCATTGTTGTTTATGCCAATTATCAGATGGGCATTTAAGAAAAAAATTCCCAAATGGATTACTATGACTTTTATAGTATTCATCTTGCTTATACTTATTACAGGGAGTGTAATCCTTGTTAGGTTAAGCAGCTTGGAATTATTAAGTATAGATAAAAGCTATTGGCAAGAAGTAATTTCAAAAATGAATAATATTCTGATGCCATTAATAAAAATGTTTGGTATTGATTACCTTGAAGGACATAGCTCTCTGGGTTTATACTTAAATAGTAATGAGTTAGCTAATACCATATACGAAAATTTAGGTAAAGTTTTGGGATTTGTTCAAAGTACTGTTGTAATGCTTCTTCTGGCCTTGTTTTTTATTGTTTTGCTTTTAGCCGGATCTGTTAATGTTCAAAAACTTATGGAGAGTACTCTTTTTAAGAAAAGACTAACTTCAATTCGTACTTTTATGATAATTGAAAAGAGCATTGTTAAGTTTTTAATTGTTAAGTTTTTAATTAGTGCAGGTACAGGTATTTCATTTGGGATTATGTGTTACTTTTTCGATATTAAATTTCCTGTTTTCTGGGGATTACTTGCTTTTGGATTAAATTTTATTCAAATGATTGGTTCCATTGTTTCGACCGCATTACTTTCGATTTTTTCTTTTGCTCAGATTGATCATACTGGAACACTTGTAGCATTTATTTTAGTTCTTATCGGGTTACAGATTCTATTTGGGAGTATTCTGGAGCCGATTTTTATGGGTCAGGCATTTTCTATAAATACCATTACTATAATAGTAATGCTTATGTTTTGGGGTTTTTTATGGGGCGTTCCTGGATTAATACTTTCTGTACCTATTACAGTGGCTGTTAAAACAATTCTCGAACAATTCCCAAAAACACAAATAATCTCTAAAATAATGTCGTAAAGAAATTATTTGTTTATTTGAATATAGAGAATTAGGCTGCTTTTAAACGTTGAATATTTGTTTTTGCAAGTTTCTCTTTAGCGTATTCAAGAGTTATTTTAACTGTTTTTTCATCAGTGGATGGAATATCAAACATAACATCGATCATAATTGCTTCACAAATTGACCTTAATCCGCGGGCTCCAAGTTTAAACTCAATAGCTTTATCTACAATAAATTCAAATACTTCCTTCTCAAAGCTTAGCTTAACGTTATCCATTTTGAATAATTTCTCGTATTGCTTTATAATTGCATTTTTTGGTTCAGTAAGTATTCTTCGTAAAGCATCTCTGTCTAGCGGATTAAGATAGGTTAGTACAGGTAAACGCCCAATAATTTCAGGAATTAATCCAAAAGATTTTAAATCTTGTGGAGCAATATACTGCAATAGATTCTCACGATCGATGCGATCTTTTTCACGACTTGCCGAATATCCAACTACCTGAGTATTTAGCCTATTTCCAATTTTGCGTTCAATGCCATCAAAAGCGCCACCACAAATAAACAATATATTTTTAGTATTTACAGGAATCATTTTCTGATCAGGATGCTTTCTACCTCCCTGTGGCGGAACATTAACAACGGAACCTTCCAGCAACTTTAGTAAGCCTTGTTGAACTCCTTCGCCCGAAACATCACGGGTAATTGATGGATTATCTCCCTTACGGGCAATTTTATCTATTTCATCAATAAATACGATTCCCTTTTCAGCTGCTTCTGTATTATAATCGGCAACCTGAAGCAAACGTGTAAGAATGCTTTCAATATCTTCGCCTACATAACCCGCCTCGGTTAAAACGGTAGCATCAACAATGGTAAATGGTACATGCAACATTTTTGCAATAGTTCTGGCTAAAAGAGTTTTTCCTGTACCGGTTTCGCCAACAAGAATAATATTTGATTTTTCTATTTCAACCTCTTCTTCGTCTTTATGACTGGTTTGCATTAATCGTTTATAGTGATTATAAACAGCTACTGCAAGGTATCGTTTTGCTTCTTCCTGGCCAATAACGTACTGATCGAGGAATTTTTTGATCTCAACAGGTTTGCTTAGTTTAATCTTTGAAACATCAAAATCGCCTTTTTTTTGCAATTCCTCTTTTACAATCTCGAAGGCTTGTTCTATACATCTATCGCATATATGAGCCGACATCCCAGCAACTAAAAGGTTAGTTTCCTTTTTTTCTCTTCCGCAAAACGAACATTTATCCATTGTAGTAATTCTTTGATCCTAATTAAATAACACCGCAAAGTTAAGGCATAAATAAATAAAAAAAAACTGCATTTGGGAAAATGCAGTTAATTGTATATTAAATTGAAGAAAATTACTTTTTCTTTCCGTTTCGTACCAAAACTTCATCAATCATTCCGTATTCTTTGGCTTCCTGAGCTGTCATCCAATAATCACGATCTGAGTCTTTCTCAATTTTCTTGAATGGATTTCCTGTATGAGCAGCAATAATTTCGTATAATTCCTTACGTAGTTTAACAATTTCGCGTGTAGTTATTTCTATATCGATAGCCTGACCTTGAGCACCACCCATAGGTTGGTGAATCATAACACGTGAGTGGGTTAATGCCGAACGTTTGCCTTTGGTTCCGGCTGTTAATAATACAGCACCCATTGATGCTGCCATTCCGGTACAAATTGTAGCAATATCCGGACTAATATATTGCATGGTATCGTATATTCCTAAACCAGCATGAACTCCACCACCAGGGGTATTCATATAAACTTGAATATCTTTTGCCGGATCAACTGATTCTAAGAACAAAAGTTGTGCTTGTATAATATTTGCAACATCATCATCAATTGGAACACCTAAAAAGATAATTCTATCCATCATTAAACGGGAGAAAACATCCATTTGTGCAACGTTTAACTGACGTTCTTCGATAATTGTTGGTGAGATATAACTATTATACAATGAAGAGTATCTCTCCAATGATAAGCTACTTAGACCAATATGTTTGGTTGCATATTTTTTAAATTCGTCTTTTGAGTTCATATTTAACAGATTTTAATTTGTTGCTTATAAAGTTAGTTAAATTTGATAAATGACGAAATTATTTGGTCTTTTGTTCATTCCAAAGTTTCTGAAAATCTTCAGTACTTACTTCTTTCTCTTCAAGTTTTACAGACTCTTTAATGAAAGCAACTATTTTATCTTCGAACTTCTTCTCATATAATTTTCGTTTTTCGCTTTCTTTTTTTAGAATCTCTTTAGCATAATTTTCAAGATGTTCTTCTGGTAAATTACTTAATCCGTATTGCATAAACTGCGCAGCGGTTATTTCTTTTGCCAGTCCAAGAATTTCTTCGTCGGTAACCTTTATATCGTTATCTTTAATAATCTGATCTTTAATAATCTGCCATTTTAAATCATTCTCGAATAATGGATATTCAGCTTCGATTTGCTCAGCTGTAAATTTGCCTTCGTTTATTTGCAATAACCATCTCTTTAAAAATGCTTCAGGTAATTCAGGATTTATTTTTGCCACAATTTTTTCTTTTGCATCGATAGAAAAACGATAATCACTTTCTTTCGAGAAGTTTTGTTTTATCTCATCTACAAGTTTCTTTTTGAAATCCTTTTCAGAAGTAATAGTTCCTTCGCCAAATGCTTTGTCGAAGAGCTCCTGATTCATTTCTGCTTTTTCGAATCGCTGAATTTTTTCAATTTCGAATTCAAAATTACCGGTAATGTTCTTTGCAACTTCTTTGTCGATACGAAGCATTGATGCTATTTCGGTTTCGCTTGGGTATGCTTTTCGAATGTCGAAAATTATTTTTTCTCCTACTTTTTTACCAGCAAAAGCTTCTTTTATTTCGTTATCTTTTATGTATTCAAGTGTTATCTTAACTGCCTCGGCACTAATACCACCTTCAATAACTGCATTATTCTCATCAACTTGTTTAAAATTACCAGTTAGCATTTCCATATCAGTGGCAACATCAATATCTTTAAACTCACCGAAACGACGGGTATAATTGTCGATATGAGAATCGAGAATTGAATCCTCAACTTTTATTTCGTAGTAAGGTATTTTATCTTTTTTCGATAATTTAACTTCTACTTGCGGAGCAACAGCTATATCAAAAATAAACTCGTAATCATTATCAGTATCAAAATCAAAAGGTTTCTGATGTTCTTTGCTTGGAAGTGGTTCGCCAAGGATATTTAATTTTTCATCAACAAGATATTTGGTCAGTGTATCGGAAACAAGTTTATTAACTTCGTCAACAAGGATTGATTTTCCATACATTTTACGAACTAATCCTTCAGGTACTTTGCCTGGACGGAAACCATCAATACGAGCTTTTTTGCGGAAATCCTTAATCTGATTTTCAACTTTCTCGCTATAATCTTCTTTTGTTACATTAACTTTTAAAAGAGCATTTAAATTGTCAATGTTTTCTTTCGTGATATTCATCTGATATTTTTTTTTGTATTACTTAAATTTTAAAAACCGCTAAATCATCGAAATTGTTCGATTTCTTCAGCGGTTTGTTTTATTAAGTGCGGATGAAGGGACTCGAACCCCCACGCCTTACGGCACTAGATCCTAAGTCTAGCTCGGCTACCAATTACGACACATCCGCAAAAAGACCGTGCAAAGATATCTATTTTTTTAATATGGAAAACAATTTAGATAAAAAATTAAAATAAATCAAATCGATAAAGTAGAAAATTAGTTATCAATGTTTTATGATTAGGTTTTTTAGTATGAATTATTTATTCTTAATGGGTGCAATAATAAATCAATTTTTAATCATTTCTATTAAGATCTCTTAATTCGAAATTTTTACCCAGGTAAACCCGTCTTACTTGCTCATCATCGGCTAGTTCGTTGGCAGTACCTGATTTTAGGATATTGCCCTCGAATAATAAGTATGCTCTGTCGGTAATCGATAATGTTTCATGAACATTATGATCGGTAATAAGGATGCCAATATTTTTTTCTTTCAAGTGAGAAACAATTTCCTGTATATCTTCAACGGCAATAGGATCGACACCTGCAAAAGGCTCATCTAGTAAAATAAATTTTGGTTTTAAAGCCAATGCTCTTGCTATTTCGGTTCTTCTTCTTTCACCTCCAGAAAGCTGAATACCCAAGCTTTTGCGAATTTTTACCAATCCGAATTCATTTATCAGGGTTTCTAGTCTTTCGTGTTGTTCATCTTTGGGGATGTTTGACATTTCTAAAACGGCTTTAATATTATCTTCAACACTAAGCTTGCGAAATACAGAAGCTTCTTGTGCTAGATAACCTATTCCTTTTTGGGCGCGTTTATATACGGGCTCCTTGGTAATATCTTTATCATCAAGATAGATTTTGCCCGAATAAGGAGTAATTAAACCTACCATCATGTAGAAAGTTGTTGTTTTTCCAGCTCCGTTAGGTCCTAGTAGTCCTACAATCTCTCCTTGCTCAACATCAACAGATACCCCTTTAACAACTGTTCTGGAGCGGTATTTTTTATATAAATTGTCTGTTCTTAGTTTCGACTTATGTACCTGATCCATTGTATAAATATTTTTGCAAATGTACGTTTTTTAATCAAATTGTATTAAGACTCAATTTCAAATGTTATACCACAAACTAATCTTCTACTATTTTTTAGAAAACAATCTGTAAAGTAACCCTTAATCCGAATTTATCTATGTTTTCGTGATCAAGGTAACTTAGCCGCCACATAGCATCAACCCTAAGAATTTTCAGGATATTTTCAATACCCGCACTAACTTCATAATATGGTTTAGATAAACTGTACAATCCTTCAGGATATAACATTACTTTTTGATGTTTGTTGCTAAGTTCGCCTATAAGACATTTTCCAGATACTACTTCACGTAGTTCAAGCTTTTTTAACAAAGGAATTTTATTTAGGAAAAATCCTTGAAAATGATGCTCGGCATAAAGACTGATATATCGATCGCTGGCAAATTCATAATAATTCATCATGTTAAATGCATATTTATCGAATGCATATGTTTCATTTCCTTCGTGTAGCTTAAGGTAAGGATATGGAACAATCCCAAATACCTGACCTGCATCGATAATATATTTGAAATATCCCAATGGACTTATAGGAATTTTATGCGAGAGGTTCGCACTAATTTTATAATATTCGTAATCGCTCTGAAAAACATTTTTCAATCCTGCAGTTAGAAAGATATTTAGTATGGGTTGATCTGTTCCCAGATTTAGTCTTTCGAACTCACCACGCAAATACTTTTCATTTTTTGCAAGTCTGATATTAAATGTAAGTTCGGATGTTTTTAAATCACCAGTTGAAATAGTATCGGCCCCATAAATCTTCTGAAAAGGAATATATTGGGTTGGTTCAATTCGCTTATGGTTAAAGGAGATTTTATTTGAGAATCCCTGAAACCATTCGTGCTCATAGTAAGTATTAAAATCAGTAACAAGCGATATTTTGTAGTTTGGGTTACGACGAAGAATGGAAGTGAAAAAATTATCTTCGGTAAGGGCAAATGGGCTTTGCCCTAATTGCTGCATATCGTACTTGTAATCTACAGCAAATGCTCGTCGTGGGTTTTTATTAAAAATATATAATAATCCGCCACCATATTTGAAACGGTTGTCTTTTTCACCATACGCTACAAACCCACTAATCATTAGCTTGGTGCTAAATTGGTTGCTTGTTCTTGCACTCAGACGGAATCTATTACCCTCAATCTCATTAAAGCTAAAGGTTTTATAATATGGCCCCAATTCGAAATAACCAAGTTCATAATGATACATTACAAACATACCGGCAATTCTTTCATAGGTTTTGTAAATTGGTACTTGTTGAATTGAATCAACCATTTTGTAAATATCTTTTTCTCTTGGGGTTAAATCATAAGGTCGTTTTTCTTCCCAGTAAAGATTGTCTTTTATCAAAGCATTCTCATTAACAATAACATTGTCATTAAGTAAGGTGATTTCGGGAGGTAACTCATTATTATAAGAAATATTCATGTAATGAGTCGTTTTTCGTCCAAAAAATCCTGTTGACCTGTCAGTAATATTAAAATCGAAAAAGAGGTTTTCCTGACTTAAAAACCAAACACTATCGTCGAGTTGTTCGAATTCATATTCGGCAACAAAATCATTAATATAATTAATGTTTACATCCTTTGCCATTCGCATTTGAATCCGTTTTATAGCAAATGTTGTATCGTGAACCCAAAAGTCGCCCCTAAAAACGCGTTCCATCGTTCTTTTGGGCAAAAACGAAATTTGGTAACACCATTGATTACCAATAAAAGCACTATCTAATAAGTAATATTTGTAATATAGCAATCCGAAGTCGGCAATAGGACTAACAAATCCGGGCTCGAAAACAGTTTCGAAGTTTTCATAAATATTTATCTTTTGGTACATTTTACCTGTAAACTGAGATAAGCTCTCATCCTCAACACCAGAAATTTTTGTTGCTGTTATTATTTCACGTTCAATCCTTGGTAAACGGTTATAATAATATTTTGAAAAAGATTCGGTAATAAATATAGGAAGGTAGGTTTTTCCGGTTATTGCATTTGTATCAACAAAATCGAATATAAACTGAAAATCCTTAAGAAAACGGTTGCTCTTTAATTTGTCATCTACATTATTAATATCAATTTCAACTTTGTTATATAATTCGTAGGTATATGAATCAAACTTCTTTGGATTATTATTCTTTTTATTAGCAATTATATTCCTTAAAATTGCATGTGCAGGATTTTCTGTAGGAAGTACTACTATTTCGTCGAGATAAACCGATTGAGGGCTTAACAAAACTTGAAATTCCTGGTAAATATTTTTCTGAATAGAACGACTTTGGGTTTGATACCCTACAAATGAAATAATTATTGAATCGGTTGGTGTTCGAGTTTCGAAAAAGAATACTCCATCGGTATTGGTAACTGTTCCAATAGAGCTGTTTTTAAAAGAAATATTTACAAATGGCAGAGGCTCGCTGGTAATAGAATCTTTAACAGTTCCTCTAATCTTTGTAATTTGGGCCTTAGTGCCTATAAAGCAAAATATTAAAAAGAGGAAAAGAAGAATTCTATTTTTTATAAATTCATTCATGAGGTTAAATAAATCAAAATAAATGTAAACAGTTTTCGGGGATTATTTATTTTTTCGCTCAATATTTTTAGCAATTACAATGCCAACTTCATAAAGAGCAAATAAAGGTAAAGCTACTAGAATCTGACTAAAGATATCAGGAGGGGTAATAATTGCAGAAATAATTAAAATTACTATGATTGAGTGTCGTCGGTACTTTTTCAGGAAGGATGAACTAACCAGGCCTGCTTTACTTAATATATAAATTAGTATGGGTAGTTCAAATGCTATTCCTCCAGCAAGAGAAATGGAAGTAATAGTTGAAATATATGATTTCAGATTGATTTGGTTCAAAACATCGCTACTCACCTGATATGAGCCAAGAAAATTTAGTGATAAAGGAACAATTAAAAAATATCCGAATAAAATACCTGTTAAAAAAAGCGAGGAGCTAACCAAAACAGCTCCTTGCGTATGTTTCAATTCTTTTTCGTATAAAGCAGGTTTAATAAAACGCCATATTTCCCAGAAAACATATGGAAAGGCTAGAATTAATCCAGCAATAAGTGAAATATTGATGTGTGTTGTAAACTGACCGGTTAAATTTATATTTATAAGTTGAAAGGGTTCTGCATTAATACATAAAGCAGTTATATCCATCCATTTTCCAAATTCGCATAACCATTTATTAGTTATAAAATCAGGACTTTTGGGAGCTAAAATAATCTTGTCGAATAATATATCTTTAAAAATGAAAGCTGCGATGGCTAAAATGACTATTGCAAAAGCGGATCTCACTAAATGCCAGCGTAATTCTTCAAGATGCTCAAGAAAGGTTAGTTCCTTTTTTTCTTCTGCCATCAGTTAAATTTTAAACAATTCCCTCCTTCAGGATATCATGAATATGAACAATGCCTACATATTTCTTTTTACTTGTTACAACAAGCTGAGTAATATTATTGTTTTCCATAAGTTGAAAAGCGTTAATAGCAAGTTCGTCTTTATCTATTGTTTTTGGATTAGGCGATAAAATATCTTTAGCTGTTAGAGTCTCAATCCTCTCATTTTTCTGAAGCATTCTTCGAATATCACCATCTGTAATTATTCCGGCCAAATCACCTGAATTGGTCAAAACGGCTGTAGCACCTAGTCTTTTTGAGCTTATTTCGATAATAACATTTCTAACATTCTCTGTTAAAGAAACTTTTGGAACTTCATTGTTTTTATATAAATCGCTAACCCGCATATAAAGTTTTTTCCCTAATGCACCACCAGGATGATATTTGGCAAAATCTTCGGTCGAAAAACCACGATAATCAAGTAAACAAACTGCAAGTGCATCGCCAATTACCAATTGCGCTGTGGTGCTTGATGTGGGAGCCAAATTGTTCGGACATGCTTCTTTTTCAATTGTTGATTTTAATACGTAATCGGCATTTTTTCCTAAAAATGAATCGACACTCGAAACCATTCCTACAAGTGCATTTCCACGACTTTTAATAAGAGGAACCAGAACTTTAATCTCAGGAGTATTTCCACTTTTTGATATACAAATAACGATGTCGTCTCCCTGCACAATGCCTAAATCTCCATGAATAGCATCGGCAGCATGCATAAAAATCGCAGGTGTTCCTGTAGAGTTTAAGGTGGCTACAATTTTATTGGCAATGTTGGCGCTTTTTCCTATGCCGGTTACAATAACCCTACCTTTACTTTTAAAAATTAATTTTACAACTTTCTCAAAATCCTGATCGATATAATCGGCTAATTTCTTAATCGATTCTGCTTCCTGTAAAATGGTTTCTTTGGCTAACTTTATAATATCCATGGGTTTATATTTCTTGAGTTGTGGTGTTCATTAATTTATATATAATTTAGAAAGAATAATTAAGTTAATTTTAAAAAAAAATCGTAAATTTATATACAAATGTATTTAATTTTGGAATAATCTAAATAGGATTGATGCAAAACATCTGCTAAAATAAACCAAACTAAATACGAGGTGATAATATTTATTAGCAGGATTACTTATTTAAAGTTTTGAATTTAAAATTTATTATTGATTGATATGAGTTTAGGTGCAGAAGTTTCGTTGAAAGAATACCTTAAAAAATATTTTGGATTTGATTCGTTTAAAGGCAACCAAGAGGTTGTTATTCGTAATGTTCTTAATGGAAATGATTCGTTCGTTTTGATGCCAACCGGTGGAGGCAAATCGTTATGTTACCAATTGCCATCTTTAATAATGGAGGGCACGGCAATTGTAATTTCACCTTTAATTGCCCTGATGAAAAACCAGGTTGATGCTATGCGTGGCTTTAGCACCGAAGATGGTGTTGCACACTTTTTAAATTCCTCGCTTACAAAAACACAGATGCAAATGGTTAAGCAGGATGTTATTAGAGGTAAAACAAAATTGCTATATGTAGCTCCTGAATCATTAACAAAAGAAGAAAACATTGATTTTCTAAAACAAATTACTATATCTTTTTATGCTGTTGATGAGGCACATTGTATTTCGGAATGGGGACATGATTTCAGACCTGAATATAGGCGAATAAGACCCATTGTAAATAAAATTGGCAAAGCCCCAATAATGGCTCTTACTGCTACTGCAACTCCTAAGGTGCAAAGCGATATACAGAAAAACCTGGAGATGATGGATGCCCAAGTATTTAAATCATCGTTTAATCGCGAAAACCTTTATTATGAGGTACGACCAAAAATTGATGCTACAAAAGAAATTATAAAATTTATTAAGAATAATTCTGGTAAATCTGGTATTGTATATTGTTTAAGTCGTAAAAAGGTTGAAGAAGTAGCCGAAGCATTACAAGTAAATGGGATTAAAGCGTTGCCATACCATGCGGGGATGGATGCATCAACCAGGAGTCTTAATCAGGATAAGTTTTTAATGGAAGATGTTGATGTAATAGTTGCAACTATTGCTTTTGGTATGGGTATAGACAAGCCTGATGTTCGGTTTGTAATTCATAATGATGTACCCAAAAGCTTAGAAGGTTATTACCAGGAAACTGGTCGTGCAGGGAGAGATGGTGGTGAAGGTAAATGCGTTTCGTTTTATAGTTATAAAGATATTCAGAAGCTTGAAAAGTTTATGCAAGGCAAACCTCTTGCTGAACAGGAAATAGGGAAGCAATTACTTCTGGAAACAGTTGCCTATGCTGAATCATCTATTTGTCGACGTAAAATGTTGCTGCACTATTTTGGTGAGGAATATACAGAAGAAAACTGCGAAAACTGCGACAACTGTAATCATCCAAAAGAACAGTTTGATGGAATGGAAGATATTGTTCTTGCATTGCAGGCAATTATTGATGTTAAAGAAAAATTTAAGTCGGAGCATGTTGCAAATGTTTTAGCAGGAGTAAAGAATTCCGCAATAAAATCATATAAACATCATGAGCTTGAAATATTTGGTCATGGCTCTGAGCACGACCCAAAATACTGGAATGCTGTTATAAGACAAGCCTTGGTAGCCGGATTTGTTGATAAGGATATCGAAAATTATGGTTTACTAAAAGTTAATCAACGAGGTAAAGATTACATGGATAACCCTGTAACGTTTATGTTGAGTAAAGATCATGATTTCGAAGCTGACGATGATGATATTGAAGGAAGGGGTGGTGCCGGAAAATCAGGTGCTGTCGATTCGGAGTTGTTTAATATACTTAAGGACCTTAGAAAAAAGGTTGCTAAAAATATGAATCTTCCTCCATTTGTTATTTTCCAGGATCCTTCACTTGAAGATATGGCCATTCAATATCCGATTACTCAGGATGAGATGACTCGAATTGTTGGAGTTGGTTCTGGCAAAGCACAGAAATACGGCAAAGAATTTATTGAACTTATCAAAAAGTATGTCGATGAGAAGGAGATTATCAGACCTCAGGATATGGTTGTAAAATCGGTAGTCAATAAATCCGGGTTAAAGGTTTATATTATTCAAAGCATCGACAGACAAATGTCGTTAGACGATATTGCCAATGCTAAAGGATTGAGTATGGCTGAATTGTTAGATGAAATAGAATCTATTGTACAATCGGGAACCAAACTAAATATCGATTATTACATAAACGAAGTTATTGACGAAGATAAGCAGGAAGATATTTTTGAGTACTTCCGAGAAGAAGCCGAGACAGAATCAATAGATGCTGCACTCGAGGAGCTTGGTGAAGATCAATATTCAGAAGAAGAAATCAGGCTAGTTCGGATTAAATTTTTCTCTGAGCTTGGAAATTAATTTAAATAATGGATTATATAATAAAAAAATTATAATTTCGAAGAGGCGGTCTTAAAAGCCTCTTTTTTTATATCTACACTTTGTCACCCTTCGACAAGCTCAGGATGACAATTCACAGTGTAATATGATAATTTTATTATGTTGTCATATTGAGCCTGTCGAACTTTTTTCTTGCGTAGCAAAAATATGAACAAAATACATGCTTTTAAGTTAGTTCCTTTATTGTTGAACATTAAACCATATTATAGTGGAAAAAGTACTGGAAGTAAATAATTTAAGTAAGAATTATGGGGGTTTGGAAGCGGTTCGAAATGTTTCATTTTCTGTAAATAGGGGTGAAGTATATGGTCTGTTGGGCCCAAATGGGAGTGGAAAAACGACAACGCTTGCTGTAATTCTTGGTGTTTTAAATGCCAATGGTGGCGATTTTAAATGGTTCGGTAATACCCTGCAAAAGGAAGCCCGACAGAAAATAGGATCGTTAATTGAAACGCCGAATTTCTACCCTTATTTAACCCTGTTTGAAAATTTGCTGATTGCTGCAAAAATTAAAAATGCATCAGAAGAAAGTATCAATTATGCATTGGGAGTAGCGAATCTCCTAAAACGCAAACATACAAATTTTGGAACTCTGTCATTGGGTATGAAACAGCGAATGGCTATAGCGTCAGTTCTTATTGGCGATCCAGAAGTTCTGGTTTTAGACGAACCTACCAATGGGCTCGATCCCGAAGGTTTTGCAGAAGTTCGAAGTATTATTCAATCGCAGGCAGCTAAAGGAAAAACGATAATTCTGGCAAGTCATATTCTTGATGAGGTCGAAAAGGTTTGTTCTCATGTAGCGATTCTTAAATCAGGCGATCTAATTGCGAATGGACGAGTAGGCGAATTATTAACTACCGAAGATCTTGTTTTTATTCAGAGTACAAATCAGGATGAGTTGTTTTCAGCACTTCAAATGGCAGAAATGGTTTCTCGTGTTACTAAAGTAGAAGATGATTTGTCGGTTGTACTTAAAAAACCTTTTTCGGCATCAGAATTAAATAAATTCTGCTTTGAGAAAGGATTTGTACTTTCGAAAATTATGCTTAGAAAACAAAGTCTCGAAGCACAATTTCTAGAGTTGGTTAAGTAATAAAATAAAAAAATCGACATAAAATGTTAAAAAAATTATTTCAGATAGAAAAAATAAAAGCCTTATCATACCCGGCATTTAAAACATTAATGATCATTCATTTTTTATTATTTTTTCTGGTTGTACTTATTGTATCGCAAGTGCAATTTAGTATTCCGGGATTTTCGATAAAGAAACTCTACCAGTTTCCGAATATATGGCAGTTTTTTCCATGGGTAGCAAGCTGGTTTAACCTTTTTTTGGCCATTGTTGTGATATTGCTGGTTGGGAATGAGTTTTCGTATCGCACCTTCAGACAGAATGTTATTGATGGATTAAGTCGCAATGATTTATTACGTGGGAAGCTGATATTGATTTTCTCAATTGCCGTTTATACCTTTTTAATGGTCTTAATTGCAGTAATGTTGTTTGGATTAATAAATAGCGACGATTATAGTCTAAATGCCATATTTGGTAGGTCGTATGTGCTCCTGATTTATTTTATTCAGGCCTTGGGATACATGTGTTTAGGCTTATTAATGGCAATTATATTCAGGAATAATGCATTGTCAATAATTATGTTTATTCTTTATTTTTTCCCGATAGAGCCTATTATACGATGGATTTTCGAAGCTCATGCTCGCAGGTATTTTCCAATAAAAATCATAGCAAATTTAACTCCTATGCCTGAGTTTTTAACAATGACATCAGAAAATACAATTAACACATCAACGGGTACAAGTGCTTTGGATTTTCAGGAAATTGGACTAACAATAGAACCGCTAAGCAAAGGCCTGAATGTTGGATTGGCCGTTATTTATATTCTCGTTTTTTTAGGTATTTCAACTTATTTATTGAATAAGAAGAATTTGTAGAAAAGTTTTTACTTTTTAATAGAATGATAATTTTGCTGGCACTCGTTTTCAAACGAGTGCCATTTTTGTTATAAATTTATCTACCAAGGGTATGACGACTACTAATTGTGTCTAATTACTCCCTTTTGTATCCAAGGCATCTCTTAATCCATTACCCACAAGAGTAAAGGAAAGAACCAGAAACATAATAGCCAGCCCGGGCAAAATAGCAAGGTAAGCTTTGTCCATTATAATATATCCATAATGTTCTTTTATCATTGTTCCCCATGATGGAACTGGTGGCTGAACACCAATTCCCAAGAAGCTCAATCCTGCCTCGAGCAGAATAGCAGTTGCAAAATTTGCTGCAGAAATAATAATTACCGGACTCATAACATTTGGAAGGATATGTCGGAATATTATTCTTCGGTTACTAAATCCTAATGCACGAGCCGCTTCAACATATTCTTTTTCCCGAATACTTAATACTTGTCCGCGAACAACACGAGCCACTTCAACCCACATGGTAAGTCCTACAGCAATAAATATCTGCCAGAACCCTTTCCCAATAACCAATGTTATAGCGATTACCATTAAAAGGGTTGGAATAGACCATATTACATTTATAAGCCACATAATTAAATCATCCACTTTTCCTCTATAGAATCCTGCAAGAGAGCCAAGAGTTATTCCTATAAGTAATGAAATGAAAACAGAAATAAATCCTACCGAAAGTGACACACGAGTACCAATTAACAAACGGCTAAGTAAATCGCGACCAAATCGATCGGTACCTAGTAAAAATCGTTTAGTAATTATATTTTCTTTTTCGATTAGTTGATGTGCCTGCTTTAAGTCGATGGATTCTTTTTTGTTATTAACAAGGGTAAACTCAATCTGTGAATTATTTATTTTTACTTTCTCGCCAAATTTCAATGGGTAAATAACATCAGCTATATTTATTTCCGAATAGAACGATTCTTCGCCTTCAATGTCGTTAAATTCTTGTATTAAAATTTTATCTCTATCGAAATGGTATGAATTAATTGGTATATAATTGTAAGTATCCATTCTACCAAAAAACATGGTACTAAGGAATCCAGAATTCTGCTGAATTTCATTTTTACGTACCTTAAGCATTTGAACTTTAAAACCGGGTTTACGGGTTGATATTTCCAGAATCTGATTATTTGCAAAAGCAGATTTATCGGGAGTTATTATATACCCAAACAAAGCTATCATAGCAGATAAAACAATAAAAACCATTCCTCCCAAGGATAGTTTATTCCGTTTAAACCTTTGCCAGGCAATGTAATTGAGCGATTCGTTAATTTCTGTTTTCCTTTTTCTGAATATCATTCTGATATTTTAAATCTGTTACCAAAATTATTGATTTTATCTGAAATTCCTGTTTTTCCATGTAAATCTTCCTGCTAGTCCTGCAATAGAGGTATAAGTTATATAAAATGGGTAAATAATTTGCAGAGGAATAAAAAGCCACATAAGTCGATGCCTTTTAAAAAAGTAATTAAAAGGATAAAGTAAGGAAAGGTCGATAACAGATTTAATCACTAAAAAAAATAGATAATAATAGAAAATGTGTTTATAAAATACCGATGCAAGTAAGCTAAATGTAAGAATATAATTGACAAGAGCAACAATTACTGCCACAAAAACAATATCAATATCGCGATAAGCTTTGCTTTTTGATGCCCAACGAATACGTTGTTCGAAAAACTCCTGCAAAGATATGGCAGGCTTAGTATAGACTATTGAATCAGTTGATTTAATAAAGTGAATAGATTTTGGGTACTGTTTTTTTATTTGTAGCAAAAGAAAGATATCATCCCCTGAAACATAATTATTTTCAAGCAAAGCATGTTGATACATTGATTTTTCAAAAAGCAGGTTGGCTCCGTTACACATAATTGGTTTGCCAATACCAATGGCTCCTGCACCTGAGCTTATTAAACTTAAAAACTCAAGCGATTGGAATTTCTGAAATATATTTCTTGTTTCTGATAAAATTACCGGAGCCACCAATAATTTAGGTTTATACTGTACATAATAACTCACCATGCTTGTAATCCAATTTTCTTTCATCGCACAATCGGCATCGGTGGTTAAAATAATTTCTGATTGTGCCAGGTTTATGCCATATCGCAAAGCTTCCTTTTTTCCTGCAACCTCATTTGGCAGATGCAGCAGCTTAATGCTAAGATTAGATTGCCTTTGCAAAATTTTAACGGTTTCATCTTCCGAGTGATCATCCACAATAATTATTTCAGTATTTGCTTTTGAATAGTTTTGTTTTTCCAGCGAATCAAGTAAACCAGTAATGTTTTTTTCTTCGTTGCGGCAAGCAATTACAATGCTTACAATGGGTTTGTCGAAATCTGGCTTTGTACAAAATTTCTTTATCCTTAACCATCCTATAGCAAAAGAAAAGATGGTAGCTGTATACAATAAAAAAACAAGGATACTAATAGATATAATTATTTCCATTCAATTTAAATTCAATCAAAAGTACAAATTAAATCAATTAAATAGGAGCGAAAAGTAATCGCTCTTTTGCTAAAAGCCTGTATTTTTTTTAACTTGTCATAAATTTTTTTGGGTATGAAACATATGAGTAGAATTTTACTTGTATTTAGTTTTCTTATTTTTACTATAGCTTGTAATTCGCAGGAAAGTAAAAGAGAAGTTCCAATAATCGATCGACAACCGGTAGTTGCTGGATCTTTTTATTCTGATAATCCCGAAGCTCTTAAAATGGTTTTACAATCACTATTTGCAAAAGCAGAAAAAGTAAAATCTCAGGACAATGTTTTAGCTATTATGTCTCCTCATGCCGGATATGTTTATTCTGGAAAGGTTGCTGCATCTGCTTTTAATCAGATTGATCCAAATAAGGAGTATGAAAATATTTTTATTCTGGCATCGAGCCACAGGACAATTTTTAAAGGCGCTTCGATTTATAATATTGGCGATTTTATTACGCCGCTTGGCAAAGTTTTTGTAAACAGAGAGCTGGCTTCTGAATTAATAAAAAATCATGATGTATTTGTATTTAATCCAGAAGCTCATTCGGCTGAGCATAGTATCGAGGTGCAATTGCCTTTTTTGCAATATCATATGAAAAAGGAATTTCAGATAGTTCCTATTGTTACCGGAACACAAAACCTGAATGACTGCCAAAAGATTGCTGAGGCTTTATTGCCGTATTTTAACGATAAAAACTTATTTGTAATTAGTACCGATTTTTCACATTATCCAAGCTATGATAACGCAGTTAAGGTGGATAAAAAAACGTGCGATGCAATTTTAACAAATTCGGCAAATAAATTGATTGATATAATCAATGAAAATGGTGCTGCTAATATTCCCAACCTTGCAACCAGTTTATGTGGATGGCCGGCAGTTCTAAGTTTTCTTTTTATTACAGAATCAGTACCCGACATAAAGGTAGTTCATATCGATTATCAAAACTCTGGCGACGAAACACAAGATAAAAGCCGTGTAGTTGGATATAATGCCATTGCTTTTACAATAAAAAAGAATCAACATATGTCTGAAACAAAATTTGAGTTTTCTAAAAAAGAAAAAAAAGAGCTATTAGCCATTGCACGAAATACTATCGAAACATATCTAAAAACAGGGAAAACTTCTGAAGTAAACCCGAAAGATATTACTCCTGCTATGAGAGAGAATTGTGGTGCATTTGTTACATTGCACAAAGATGGTGCTTTACGTGGATGTATTGGTCGGTTTTCTGCTTCCGAACCATTATATAAAGTTGTACAACAAATGGCTATTTCAGCTGCAACTGAAGATAATCGTTTCTCGGTAGTTACCATCGACGAAATGAAGGATATTGATTTAGAGATTTCTGTCCTTACTCCAATGCAGAAAATAAATTCAATCGATGAGATTGAGATGGGCAGACATGGTATTTATATTAAAAAAGGTTTTTATTCTGGTACATTCTTGCCACAGGTTGCAACAGAAACAGGATGGTCGAAAGAGGAGTTTCTTGGATATTGTTCGAAGAATAAGGCTGGTTTAGGTTGGGATGGATGGAAAGAGGCTGATATTTATATTTATGAAGCACTCGTTTTTAGCGAAAAAGACAAATAAGTAGTTAACAAATACTCTAAAACAAATTGACCCATAAAAGCCTTCAACTTAAATTTGCCATAATATTACTTGGTTTTATAGCATTCGTAACTCAGGTAATTTTATTGCGCGAGTTTCTTACCTTCTTTAATGGCAACGAATTAATAATAGGTATAATTCTGGCAACATGGATGCTACTAACCGGGTTGGGAGCATATCTTGGGCGATTTCTAAAATCTTATAAAAAACAAAACGAGACAATCTTAATACTTCTGGGTAGCTTGGCTTTTATTCCTATTCTAACTGTTCTGGAGTTGCATTTTTTATCGCGAATATTTTTTACACCGGGCATAATGCTTGGCTTAACCGATGCTTTTTATTACACACTTCTTGTGTTAAGTCCTTTTTGTATTATTTCGGGTATGTTGTTTACTCTATTTGCCAAAACAGAATCGATAAATAATAATCAAAACAAAATAGGATCGATATATGCACTGGAGTCAATTGGTAGTATGGCCGGAGGATTAATTCTCAATATTGTATTGATCTGGTTTTTATCAACTTTTCAGAGTTTATATGTTGTTATGATTCTGGTTGTTGCAATAACAGCTGTATTAAGCATAAAAAATAAGAGTTTCCTTATTTCAGGAATACTGGTATTTATTTTTATGCTCTTTAATTTCCTCTATCTTACAAACAACCTTGACAAATCTATTCGAGAATTATCTTATCCAAATCAAATAATACAACATATTGATGAGACACCTTATGGAATATTAGTTGTAACAAATCAGGCAGGGCAGGTAAACTTTTACGAAAACAATGTTTTAATGGCTACTTCAGGTGATGTTGCCTTACGTGAAGAGTCAGTACATTTTGCAATGATTCAACACGATAATCCTCAAAATGTGCTGGTTTTATCGGGAATTATTACCGGAGCAATTCCCGAAATATTAAAATATCCTGTTAAAAAAATTGATTATATTGATGTTAATCCGGGTGTTATTCGATTGGCAAAAAAATATTTAGATGTAAAATCTTCCGAAGTTTTAAACCTGATTGAGAATGATCCTATCCGTTATTTAAAGAAAGCATCAACATTGTATGATGTAGTGCTGATAAATTTGCCAAAGCCATCAACAATTCAGTTTAACAGGTTTTATACGGTTGAGTTTTTTTCATTACTTAAAAAGCGACTTACAAGCAATGCTGTTGTTTGTATTTCTATGCCATCGAGCTCTAACTATCTGAACGATGAAGCACGAAAACTCTTGTCTGTATTAGCGGCAACACTTAAAACTGAATTTAAAAACATTCTGATTTTACCCGGTGTTGAAGACTTTATTCTAGCTTCTGATTACTCATTAAATGGCAACATAACTCAGGTTTTAGAGCAGAAAATGATTCAGAACGAATATGTTAACTCGTTTTATTTTCATGATGATTTGTTGCAAGAACGAAGTGCTAATCTAATGAGTCAGCTTGATTCGAAAGTTTCCATTAACAGGGATTTTAATCCAGTTGGTTACCAAAGTAGCATTAAGCTCTGGTTAAGTTATTTTAAAATTAGTTACTGGATTCCGGCTTTACTTATAATTCTATTTACGGGATTTTTTTATTTCAGAGCAAGTGCACTAAACAAATCTGTTTTTGCTGCAGGATTTGCTGGAACAAGTATTGAACTTCTGTTGTTACTGGTTTTCCAAGTACTTTATGGATATGTATATTTTGCCGCGGGTGTATTTTTTATGATTTTTATGGGAGGATTAGCTATTGGATCGCTCCATTGGCAACGGGTTATAAAACAGGCTTCCAGTCGATTGCCAGCATATCTGTTAGCTATAATTCTTGGTTTTACAATTACTCTACCATTGGTATTTAAGCTATTTAGAATGGTTGATTTTCCAGAGATAGCAATTGTTATAATTTTTGTTCTTTTAGTACTTATCATTTCTTTACTAAGTGGTGCTATTTTTTCAATATCAACTCACCTTGGCAAAAAAGAGATTAGTATTATTGCTTCTGATGCATATGGTTTAGATTTATTGGGATCGGCAGCAGGGGCTTTATTGTTATCGGTTTATCTTGTTCCTATATTGGGATTTGAATTATCTCTTGTCGGTACTGCATTTGTTTGTTTACTTTCATTACTTTTTATTTATAAAGATCATCCTAAAAAAAGATAAACTAAAATCTCACAAAGATTAATGTAACATTATCTGCTATAATCGAATAAATGTCATAAAAACTTGCTTTTGGTTCTCATCACTTTTAAATTTGTTACATTGCTTGCTCCCCATAAAATTGTACAATGAGTAATAAGAAATTAAATAAACGCGATTTTATAAAATGTGGACTTTTGGGAACGTGTGCATTTGCATTGGGTACAAATAACACTTTTGCATTAACAAGGAGTGCAAATTCATTTTTCGAGAAGTCTGATGAAATATGGAAGTGGAGCAAAGAATCAAAATTTTATATTCAAACAGCGCGAGGAGTTAAGTGTACGCTATGTCCAAACGAATGTACAATAAAAGAAGGTGATGAGGGAGACTGCAGATCACGAATTAATTATAAAGGAAAAGTTTATTCGATTGGATATGGTAATCCTTGCTCAATTAATGTTGATCCAATTGAGAAAAAGCCGCTTTATCATTTTTTACCTGCAAGCCGGTCTTATTCGCTTGCCGTTGCAGGTTGCAATTTGGCATGTTTGAATTGTCAGAACTGGCAAATATCGCAGGTTAGTCCTAAAGATACCCGCAATTACGAGCTAATGCCCGAAGAAGTATACAAGCAAGCCAAAGAATATAAGTGCTTATCTATTTCATATACATATTCGGAGCCAATTGTTTTTTACGAATATGTAATCGATTCGTCTAAAATTGCCAAGCAAAACGGAATAAAGAATGTGTTGGTTTCAGCTGGTTACATTAACGATAACCCATTACGAGAGTTGACTCCTTTTATTGATGCCGCCAATATCGATCTAAAAAGTTTCGACAATGATATTTATAACCGACTTAATGGAGGAGAACTCGAGCCGGTTTTAAACACATTAAAAATTCTGAAACAAGAAGGCGTTTGGCTCGAGATTACCAATCTTATTGTTCCACAATGGACTGATGATTTGGATATGATTAAGCGAATGTGCGAATGGCTTTATAACAATGGCTTCGAAGATACACCCCTTCATTTTAGCCGGTTTCATCCAATGTACAAGCTTACTCATTTGCCTGCAACATCTGTAAGTATTTTAAACCAAGCAAAAGATATTGCCACCAATTCAGGATTAAAATATATATACATTGGCAATGTCCCTAGCTCCGATGCGCAAAATACTGTTTGTCCAAAATGTAAAAACATAGTGGTTGAACGTAAAGGATTTCAGATTTTACAAAAGAATCTTGTAAATGGCAAATGTAAAAACTGTAGCACAATAATTCCTGGAGTATGGAGCTAATAAAAACTAAACCTTATATCTTTTTTGTTTTCAATCTCAAACTATTCAGTACTACCGAAACCGAGCTAAAAGCCATAGCTCCTCCGGCAATCATTGGGTTTAACAAAAATCCATTTATTGGATATAGAATTCCGGCAGCAACAGGTATGGCAATAATGTTGTAAATAAATGCCCAGAAAAGATTCTGTTTAATTGTTCGAATAGTTAAACCAGAGAGTTTAATGGCAGATGCAATTTTTTCAAGATCTCCCTTAACCAGAGTTATGTCGGCACTTTCAATCGCAATATCGGTTCCTTGTCCCATTGCAATTCCTACATTTGCCTGAGCAAGGGCAGGAGAATCGTTAATTCCATCACCAACCATTGCTACTTTTAATCCTCGCTTTTGTAAATCTTTTATATAATTCAGTTTATCTTCAGGTAAGAGTTCCGCTTTATAATAATCTACTCCTGCTTGTTTCGCGATAGTATCGGCAGTAGCCTCATTGTCCCCGGTAAGCATATGAACTTTTAGGTTCATATTTTGCAGTTTTTTTATTGCTCTCCAGGAGCTCGATTTTATTTGATCTGATATTATGAATAATCCAATTAGTGTATTGTTTCTGGAGATGAAAACATGCGTTTGCGCTGTTAAACCGAAACCGGTAAAGTATTTTTGCTCTTTTTCAATATCAATACCTGATTCTTTCATTAGAAGATAGTTGCCAATAAGGTATTTTCTGCCATTTACAATAGCAGAAACGCCTCGTCCAGTTTGACTTTCGAAGTTTTCAACTTGTAATTGTGTATTGGCAAATTCTTCAAAGTGTTTAACAATTGATTCGGCTAAAGGATGTTCCGATTTTTTCTCGATAGCAATAATCTCTTCGAGTATAGTTTTTTGATCTAATTTGCTTTTAAGCCAGATTGTTTCGTGTACGTCAGGTTTTCCTTGGGTTATTGTTCCTGTTTTATCAAGAACAATAACATCTAATTGCCTTGCTTTCTCAAGGCTTTCGGCATTCCTAATAAGGATTCCACTTTCCGCACCTTTACCAATACCAACAATTAATGCGGTTGGTGTTGCTAATCCTAAAGCACAAGGACAAGCTATAATCAAAACAGTTATTAGTGTTACAAATGCATGTGTTAATGCAGGATCAGGACCCAAAAGATACCAGAATAATGCGCTAAGCAAAGCAATAAATATAACAATAGGTACAAAAATAGAAGCAATTTTATCTGTAAGTTTCTGTACAGGAGCTTTACTGCCCTGAGCAGTTTTTACCAATTCGATAATCTGAGCAAGCATGGTATTTTTACCAATCTTCTCGGCAACCATGGTAAAACTACCAGTTTTATTTACTGTTGAACCAATAACAAAATCACCATTAGTTTTTTCAACTGGCATCGATTCTCCGGTTAACATGCTTTCGTCAACAGCCGAATGGCCTTCCAATATTTTACCATCTACAGGGATTTTTTCTCCTGGTCGAATTATAATAATTTCTCCAATTACAACATCATCAATGGAAATTTTCATTTCTTTTCCATCACGAATAACTATAGCCGACTTAACTTTTAATCCCATTAACTTCTTTATAGAATCGGATGTTTTTGATTTTGCCTTTTCTTCGAGATACCTGCCCAACAGAATTAATGAAATTATTACTGTTGCTGCTTCGTAATAAACATGAGGTTGTATTCCTTTAGAAAGCAAATAAGATGGAACAAAGGTGTTAAATAAGCTAATTATAAAAGCTGATCCAGTACCTAAGGCAACCAGTGTATCCATGTTTGCCGACTTATGTATTGCTTGTTTGTAGGCAATAATATAAAAATCGCGTCCAAACCAAAATATTATTGGGATAGTAAAAAACAACATTATCCAATTACCAAAAGGTAAATGGTGAAAAAACATGGCAATTGTAAAAACCGGTAATGCTAGAAGAATTGAATAGAAAGCCTTTTGTTTTGCTTTTTGTAGTTTCTTTTTTTCTTCTTCGTCAGATAGTATAGCATTATCAGAAGTATCAATTTTTAACGAATACCCAATTTGCTCAATGGCTTTTGCAAGTTCAGCAAATGTTGTAATGGCATTATCATATTCAACAAAAGCAGAACTATTTGCATAATTAACACGGGCTGTTTTAACTCCATTAAACGACGAGAGAATAGTCTCAACACTAATGGCGCATGATGCACAGCTCATTCCATCCACCATGAAAGTTTCTTTTGTCATAATAATAAAATTGACCAACCTTATTTAATTAATTCAGCCGAATACCCAGCTTTTTTAAATGCTATTATTATGGTATTTTGCAGATCTTCAGTTGAAGGAGCTTCCGTATTAACTGACAATGTTTTGTTAGGACTATCCAGATCTACATCCCAAGATTGAATTCCGTCAATTTTATTTAAATGTGGACGTATAGCATTGATACAGCCTCCGCATTTTAAGCTGGTTTTAAACTTAATAATATTCATTTGTTTTGATTTTAATAAAAAGGGCCCCGAAAGCTTTTCAAGAAAATGATTATGAGAAAAATTACCTTGTTATTAACCCTTACTTCCGGAGCACCTTGTAGGATTTCTAAATTGAATTTAGAATAATACAAATATAAGGTAAGAAACAGTGTTTTTGTTATATAATTTTCATTTTTTTTTACAAAATTATTGTTTTTTGTAATTATAAGTCAGAAAGACTTTTACGGCTCTTGTTCTGTATTTTTTTAAACTGTGATGGTGTTAGTCCGGTTTCATTTTTAAACTGGCTACTTAAATGTGCACTGCTGCTATAATTTAACTTTAGCGCTATTTCATTAATATTAAGCTCATCATATACAATTAATTCTTTAACTTTTTCAATCTTTTGTTTTATTAAAAATTTCTCAATTGTAATATTTTCAATACTTGAAAAGAGGCTTGTTAGGTAATTATAATCTTTACCCATTTTTTCGACAAGATAATCTGAGAAGTTCGTTTTGAATATCTGATCTCCGCTATAATGTATATAATCAATAATCAGAGTTTTAATCTTATCAATTAGTTGCAACTTTTTATCCTCGAGCAATTCGAATCCCAGCAACTTAAGTTCATCACGAATAAGTTCATAATTTATTTGATCAGCTTTAATAATTGTTTCGCCAAGTTTAATATCAACCAATGTATAATCGAGCTTCTTAAATAAATCTTTTACAGCCATAATACATCTTGGACAAACCATGTTTTTAATATGTAGTGTATGCATATTCATAAGTACAAAACAAAAAAGGAGTAAAAAAGTTAAATCCTTATGCCTATAAGTAGTATATCATCAACTTGTTGTTGAGTACCTCTCCAGTTGATGAAGGTTTCGAAAATAATTTGCTTCTGTTCATCGATTGGTTTCTCATGAACATCTAGTAGCAATTCGCGAAGGTTTCCAATTCTAAATTTTTTCTTTTGCGGTCCACCAAATTGATCTACAAAACCATCAGTAAACATATAAAACTGATCGCCAATGCGAATGTCTATTTCGTGATTTGTAAATGGATCCATTGCTTTTGCTGAGATACCTACAGGCATTTTGTCAGCCCTAATAATCTCAAGCATATGGTCGCGGATAAAGTATAAATGATTGTAGGCTCCTGCATACTCAAGCTTCATATTTTCGCGGTCGATCACTATTAGCGAAATATCAATGGCGTCTTTTGCTTCATCAATTTTATTTGAGCTTACGAGAGTTTTTACAATCTTTTTTCGTAATCGGTTTAGTATTTCATTTGGAGTAATAATATGCTCATCAAAAACAATTTCATTTAAAAAATTTATTCCAATAATACTCATAAAAGCTCCGGGAACACCATGTCCGGTGCAATCCGCAGCCACAATGATCGATTTGTTTCCGATTTGAGCAACCCAATAGAAGTCACCACTAACAATATCTTTTGGTTTAAATAAGCAGAATCCCTTGTTTAAAACTTTTTGCAATGTAAACTTATCAGGAAACAAAGCTATCTGAATATTTTTTGCATATTCAATACTATCAGTCATATCTTTGTTTTGCTTAACTACCTGATCTTTATGGTATTCAGCTATCTCTATCTGTCGTTGAATCTCATCTCTTTGAGCTTCTATTTCGTCGCGTTGGGTTTCAATTTCCTCTTTATGTTGAAGTATTTCCTGATTTTGTATTCGTAAAAGTTGATTGTTCCTTCTCCTTTTCTTGTTTTCACGAATCATAAAAATAATTTGTATTATAAAAATCAGGATTGCTCCAAAAAGAACATACATTAATACAGATCTCAGCTTTTTTTGTCTGTTGAGTAGACTAATTTCCTGTTGATGTTTATCGGAATTGTATTTTAGCTCAAGTTCTGCAACACGAACACTTGATTCTTCGTTAATACGCTTATTATTCAGTTGATTATATAACTCCAGATAGTATAGCGACTTTTCATATGCATTTGTTTCTTTATAAATCTTATAAAGGATATCATAAGTTAATTCCAAAGTTATTTTAAAACCATTTGCTTGAGCAATCTCCATACTTTTCTCGCAGAAAGCAATAGCCTCGTTAAATTTCTTTAATTTCAGATTTATACCACCAAGATTAAGATATGATGTTGAAATACCATCCATATCACCTAATTCAATTTCAAGATCGAGGGATTTTTTATAATAATCTCGAGCCTGAGCAAAAAGATTAAGGTGCTCATGCAACACTCCAAGATTGTTATATGAACTACTGAGTCCTCTTTTGTCATCAAGTTTTTTATTAAGATCAAGAGATTTTTCGTAGTATTCTATTGCTTTTCCATAGTTCTCGGTTGATCTATATACAATACCCAGGTTGTTATATGCCCTCGCAAGTCCTTTTTCATTGTTATTTTTAATTTGATTTTCAAGAAATTTCTCGAAATACTCAAGTGACTTTTTATTATTATCCTGAAAATAGAATGATTGACCAAGGATTTGATAACAATAATCGATTACATCTAAACTATCGTGCTTTTCGGCTAATACTAATAATTTATTGGCTGTTTTTATTGCTTTCTCAGGAGTATTGTCAATATAGTATTCGGATAGTTTTTTTAAAATGAGCATTTGCTCAGGTTCGGTCGATTTTAAAAGAACTTTTTCAAGAGAATCGGGATTTGTAATTTGTGAATATCCATTATTAATGCCAGCAATAAGCAAGAATAATAAAGCAAAAATAAATATTGCTGGTAGTAATTTTCTCATATCAGCTATTATAGCAAACTATTTTCTTAAAGTTATACAAACAGATACGAAAAAAAGAATAAAAGGATACAGAAATTTTAAAAAACAGGTAAAATAATTATGCAAACATCTGTAAATCATGAAGTTTTTTATATATGCCGTTTTGTGAAAGCAATACATCGTGCTTGCCTCTTTCTACAATTTCACCTTCGTGTAATACACAAATTTCATCTGCTTCGCGTACTGTTGATAAGCGATGTGCGATAACGATTGACGTACGGTTTTTCATGAGGTTGAAAATGGCATCTTGTACTAATTTTTCCGATTCGGTATCGAGTGCAGAGGTAGCTTCATCAAGAATTAATATCGGAGGATTTTTAAGCACTGCACGAGCAATACTTACTCGTTGTCGTTGTCCACCAGAAAGTTTTGTTCCTCTGTCGCCAATATTTGTTTGATATCCATTTTCGGTTTGAAGAATAAATTCATGTGCATTTGCAACTTTTGCTGCAGCAATGATTTCTTGCTCAGTGGCCGATTCCATTCCAAAAGCTATATTATTGTATATTGTATCGTTAAATAATATTGATTCCTGATTTACATTTCCCATTAGATTTCTTAAATCAATAAGGTCTAGGTCTTTAATATTATTGCCATCAATAAGAATATCTCCTTCAAGAATATCATAAAATCGTGGTAACAAATCGACTAGTGTTGATTTGCCAGAACCAGACTGCCCAACGAGTGCAATAGTTTTCCCTTTTTCAATTTTAAGGTTGATATTTTTTAATACGTAATCTTGAATATATTTAAAACTAACATTCTTATACTCGATTGATTCCTTGAAATCTTTAACAGGAGTTGCATTTTCCTTTACAATGATAGTTACTTCTGCGTCTAAAATACCATTTATACGATCAAGTGATGCTAATCCACGTTGTAAATTATAATAAACGTTCGATACCTCTTTTGCAGGAGGAATAATTTGAGAAAATATAACAATATATGCTATAAATGTTTGAGGGCTCATGACAGCATCTTGACTCAAAACCAGATTTCCTCCAAGCCACATAACCAGCACAATTACTACAGTTGCCATAAACTCACTAAATGGACCGGCTAGTTCTTTTTTACGCCATATTCTGGTCATTAATTTTGCATAGGAACCATTTTCTTTTCTGAATCGATCATCAATTTTTTTCTCGGAATTAAATGCTTTTATTATTCGTAATCCAAAAAGCGTTTCTTCAATATATGAAAGGATTAAACCCAATTTTGCTTGTCCTTTTATAGATTTTCTGCGTAACGATTTACCAATACGACCAATAATAAATCCACTTAATGGAATCAATACCAAAACAATAACTGTTAACATCGGGCTCATCATAAATAATATAATGAGATAAATGATTATGGTTAGAGGCATTTTAATTGCATTGTTTAACGATCGAACAATAGATGCCTCAACTTCTTGAACGTCACCTGTCATCCTCGATATTAAATCTCCTTTTCTTTCTTCAGTAAAATAAGATAATTGTAACTCAAGAATTTTTTTATTCAACTTATTCCTCATATCACGAATAACATAAGAACGTAATGGTGCCATTACATAGTTACTCATGTATTGAAAGAAGGTTTTTAATAAAACAAAAAACACTACTAAAAAACTAACGGAAAGTAAAGCGGCTTCAGGTCCTTGTGTATCAATGATCTGACTCAGGTAGTAATTAAAATTATTGCCAACAGCCTCTGAAGTTAACTGCCATTTTACTAATTCTGTTACTCTGGGCTGAGTGCTAAATAAAACTCCCAAAAATGGAATAACCATGGCAAATGAAAAGATGGAAAAAACTGTACCAACTAATGAATAGAAAATACTCAAAGCTCCTTTATCCCAATAAGGGAGCATGTATCTAATAATTTTGTTTACACCTTTCATCGAATTGAATTTTATAGCTAAATGCCTATTGGCAAATGTAGAAAAAATCTTGCATTATTGAGGAAATAATGAATATGTTTAGTAGTTGTAATAAAAAAGAGATTGCCTCGAAACAAAATGTAATGTGATTTCAGGACAACCTCCGTTCTTTTTCTGTTTAAAATTATCTGCGTGATGAAATCTTCGATAATAATCGTAATATTTCAATATATAACCAAACCAATGTAACCATGAGTCCAAAAGCAGCATACCATTCCATATATTTTGGTAGTTTGGCCTTTGATCCCTCATAAATAAAATCGAAATCGAGAACAAGATTTAGTGCGGCAATAATTACTATTACTATACTAATTCCAATACCAAGAATTCCATTGCTATTGATTATAAGATTATTGGCGCCAAAAAGAGAAAAGATAATAGAAATAAAATAAACCAGTGCAACCGCTCCTGTGGCAGCAATAATGCCTGATCTGAGTTTGTTAGTAACTTTAATAATTCCGGTTCTGTAACCGGCTAGTAAAATAAACATTGTTCCAAATGTTAATGCAATGGCTTGCATAACTAATCCAGGGTATCTGGCCTCAAAGAAAGCAGAAATAGCTCCCAGAAACAACCCTTCTAAAACAGCATAAAATGGAGCGGTTATATATGCCCAGTCTTTCTTGAAAATGGTAACCAAGGCAAAAATAAAACCTCCAATACCACCAATTGCTATCCACTTTGACACCAATGCTGCACCAGCTTCAATCGTGGCTGCACCAAAAAACATTTTCCATGTATAAACGGCCCCAACAATAACCAATAACAACATGGTTAAGGACTTGTTAATAGTACCATTAATTGTCATTACCTCAGTATAATCAGCAGCATATGACTGCGTTTTAAATACGTCTTTTGATAAAACAGGATTTGATGATCTTCCGAAATTCATAATAGTATTTTTTAAATTTTTATAGTATTAATCAAAAAATATACCGGACATTCTTTTTCTGTCAGAATGTTTTAAATCCGACTTACTTTGTGACAAATAGTCATTATTAAATTACAATTATTTTTCTGTCGAGTAGTACAAAAACCAACCCTAACATGAAACTATAAAAAGCATACCATCTAAGTGGAATATAATCTTCGGGATGAATTCCAAGTTTATAATAATTGTATGCAATCATTATTACTTTTGAAATAAAATAGGCAACAACCGTAGCTAATGCAACACCAACAACACCATAAACATTTACCAGCCAAATACTAAAAAAAATATTTAAGATTACTTCAATAAAAGAAATAATCATTAGTGTTTTTACTTTTTTTAAGCCTATCAATAATGTATGTGGAAATAGTAGACGGCTAACTATAGCCAAAAGATAAATTACAAAAACGTCGGAGCTTCTTGAGAAATCTGGGCTGAATATATTTTTAAACATAGGTTTGGCAAATAAAAGCATTGCAATTGTAAGTGGGTACATGGAATGCATTATTCTTAGAGATTTTTTTCTGATAATTGCAAGGGTTTCCTTGATTTGAATGGCATTATTAAATTGGGTAAGCATTGCAGCACTTAAACCAGCCGCCAGCATGGTAACAAAAGGAAGCTCTTTTGCTCCATAACGGAAAATTGCAAAACCATCGGCATCGTAATGAGATGATATTACCATTCCGTCAATATACTGAGAAGAGCCACTAATTAATGTGCTAATGATAAGTGGTCCTGAAAAAATAAGAATCTCCTTTATATAAGGTATAGAAATTTTTATTTTGGCATAATTGTAGATTAATGTTAAAAGCCAAACATTTCTAATGGCAGCAACAATAACCAATGCGCGAAGCGACCATATAACATTATAGCCTAAAACAACTGGCAGGATGGCTGCAACTAATTGCAAACTATAAGTAATATAAGCATAACTCAAGGTATTGCCTGATTTGTTTTGAACCATGTAGATGTATTCAACCAGATTGGCCGGACTACTTAATAGTAAATACCAAAGTGTAATATTTAGAAGAGGAACATGGCCTTTATATCCAAAAACAGAGAAGTTTCCTTTAACAGCCAAACCTATTCCTGCTACAAGGAAACTAAAGAAAATAAGTAAAATATAAATATTAAATATTTCCGGTGACTTTTGTCCTATAATTTTTTCTTTATTACCAAAAGTCTTAGAGTTTTTATAAAGAGGTAGAAAAGCCTGAATTAATCCTGTTACCCAGAAAAAACTTGCTGCACTTGCAATGAAAATAGCTACTTCAAAAACACCAATTTCTTCTTTTGATAATCCAATTTTTGTAAAGACTATCGAGATTATTAAAAAAGTAATAAATCGAAGCACATTAAAAACTTGCAATCCTGCTACACTATTTATATTTTTTCTTACCCCAAACACCCTTTTATATTATAATGATTAGCTGCTAAAATTACATTTTACTAAATGAATAAAAAATCTTTTAACCTTTTTTAGCATATATAGATGGATATATACTATCCTGAATATGCGGGTATAATCAATTTGTAGACAGTTGGTTGAAAGAGTATTATTTGTACCAATAAGTACCTTAATAAATTATTTCTTAACTCTGCCAAAATAAGTGTTTACAATAAAAAAAAACTCTGGTAATTTACCAGAGTTTTTTTGGGTGGAAGACCGGGTTCGAACCGGCGACCTCTGGAACCACAATCCAGCGCTCTAACCAACTGAACTACATCCACCATATTTGGACTGCAAATATAATTAACAATTTTTAAATTATAAACAATTCAATATTTTTTATTTGTAAAAATTTCGTTGACGCATGGCTTCGAATACCAATATAGCGGTTGATGTGGAAACATTAAGCGAATCAATCTCTCCATTCATCGGAATCTTTATTTGTTCATCGGTACCTTTAATCCATTTTTGGGTAAGTCCATCTGCTTCGGTTCCCATAACTATTGCTGAAGAACCAGTAAAATCTGTTTCGTGATAAAATTGTTTGGCAGTAAGTGCTGCTGCAAATGATTTAATCTTGTTTTCTTTTAGCCAATGCATTGCTTTTTCCGAAGAGCAGGCAACAACCTTATTTGTAAAAACACAGCCAACGGCCGAGCGAATAACATTCGGGTTATAAATATCTGTAAGTGGATCACAAATAATTACTGCATCAACATTTGCTGCATCTGCGGTTCGTAAAATAGCTCCAAGGTTTCCGGGTTTTTCTACCGATTCGAGAATTATTAAAAATGGATTTTTTCTAAGTTTAAGATCTTTCAATGATAAAAAGCAAGGTTCGGCTAGTACCAAAATTCCTTCGGTTGATTCACGATAAGCTATTTTGTGATAAACCTCTCGCGAAATATCAAAAACAAGATTTTCATTATTATTAATCTCTTTAATCCTTTCTGATGAGATAATTTCGGAACAAAAAAAGATTGCTTTTATTTCAATACCTGATTTAATAGCTAGTGCTATTTCTCTAAATCCTTCAATTACAATTAAGTTTTGATTCTTGCGTTCCGATGATTTTTGCTGGAGTTTAACAATGTTTTTTATTCTCGGATTTTGTATGCTGGTAATTTTTTCAATCATAATAAACTAATAATATGTGCAAAGGTAATTTTAAACTTTAATCAGTCAAAATTGTTTGATTAATACTCGATTAAATAAATTGATTTTGCATAAATACGCATTTATTGCAATCTTTGTGCACGCGAATTCCAACTCATTACATGAAAAAAATTGAATTACTTGCTCCGGCAAAAGATCTTGAATCAGGTAAAGCTGCTATTTTGCATGGTGCTGATGCGGTTTATATCGGCGCACCAAAGTATGGAGCTAGATCGGCGGCAGGAAATAGCCTTGACGATATTAAAATTCTTATTGAATTTGCTCATAGGTTTTATGCCCGGATTTACGTTACTCTCAATACCATTTTTCATGATAATGAATTACCCGAGGTACAGAAAATAATTTATGAATTATATAATATAGGTGTTGATGCGATAATTATACAGGATATGGGTATTTTAGAAATGGATTTGCCTCCTGTTTCATTCTTTGCCAGCACTCAAACAAATAACTATACCTGGGAAAAAATTAAGTTTTTTGAAGATATTGGAATCCAAAGAGTAATCCTTGCCCGTGAATTGTCATTAGATCAGATTCGCGAAATCCGTTCCAAATCGACTGTTGATTTGGAGTTTTTTGTACATGGTGCATTATGTGTAAGTTTTAGTGGCCAATGTTATTTTAGTCATGCCATCGAAAAAGGTAGTGCTAATCGTGGAGCATGCGCTCAGCCTTGTCGTGCGTATTATTCACTGCTCGACAAAAATGGTAAGGTGTTATCAAAAAACAAATATCTGTTGTCGTTAAAAGATTTAAATCTGGCAAACCATATAGGTGCATTAATAGATGCAGGTATTAGTTCATTTAAAATTGAAGGAAGATTAAAAGATATTGCTTATATAAAAAATATTACAGCTTTTTACCGAAAACAAATCGATGAGGCTATTAAAGAACGAGAAGGTTTTTCCAAATCATCCTCGGGAATTACCCAGCTTGGATTTGATCCTGATCCTGATCGAACATTTAACAGAGGATATACCAATTATTTTATAAATGGTAGATCAAAGAACATTGCATCACCTGATACGCAAAAATCAATTGGCAAGATAATAGGCAAGGTAAAATCAGTAGCAAATGATTTTTTTATTATTGATTCTATAATCAAACTGAATAATGCTGACGGAATTTGCTTTTTTGATGAGCGTGGCGAATTACAAGGAACATCGATAAATAAAGTGGATTTTGATAAGGTTTTTGCAGACAACCTAGAGTATTTAAAGCCGGGAACAATTGTATATCGTAATTACGATCATGAATTTAACAAAACACTTACCACCTCAAAAACCGAGAGAAGGATTGGTGTAACCACAAAAATCAAAGAGTCAATCAAAGGAGTTTTAATAGTTGCAGAGGATGAAAACCTCAATAGAATTGAGCTGGAAGAATCGATTGTAAAGGAACCAGCAGTAAATGCTGAAAAAGCAATTACAAATATTAAGAATCAATTTAAAAAATCAGGTGAATCAATCTTTAAAATTAATATGGTTGAGGTTAATCTAAAAGATGCAATATTCTTTCCAATTTCAGTTTTAAATGATTTACGACGAAAAACACTTGATTTACTCGCATTAGAGAGAATTAAAAACTTTCCAAAGCTGGAAAAAAGCATTGAAAAAACAAATCATATTTACCCGGAGCAATTTCTTGATTACAAGGGTAATGTACTTAATCAAAAAGCAATTTCTTTTTACGAAAGGCATGGTGTTAAATTGATTGAAAATGCTTTTGAGATTCAAACCGATTTTGCTAACAAGCAGATAATGGTTACCAAGCATTGTATTAAATACCAGATGGGCTTATGTTCCAGATACGATCACCCAAAAGAGAAAATTGAGGAGCCACTATTTCTTGCAGATAATCACAGAAAATATAAACTTGAGTTCGATTGTAAACAATGTGCCATGAAAGTTATATTTTTGCAGTAAACTTTATATAAATGAAATTAATCACACCGCAAAGCTGGGTAGAATACGAATTAATCGATGCAGGTAATTTCGAGAAACTTGAACGATTTGGAAAATATATTGTTTCGCGTCCTGAGCCACAAGCTATTTGGGATAAAGCCCTTTCTGAAAGCGAATGGCATAAAATGGCACATGCCGAATTTAAAAAAGAGAAAACAGGTGGACTAACTGCCGAAAAGGGAGAATGGGTAATTAAACCAGGAATGGCTGAACAATGGTTTATTAATTACCAGTATAAATCGATGAATATTAAAATGCGGTTGGGATTAACGTCATTCAAACATGTTGGTATTTTCCCGGAACAAGCCGATAACTGGAATTATATTTTCGATAGTTTATCTGAATTAAAAACAAAAGAGCAACCTAAAGTACTTAATCTTTTTGCATATACCGGAGGCGCATCGCTTGTAGCCAAAGCTGCCGGAGCTGATGTAGTGCATGTCGATTCAATTAAACAGGTAATAAATTGGTCGGCAGAAAATATGGCAGCCAGCAACCTGTCTGATATTCGTTGGGTTATTGAAGATGCAGTTAAGTTTGTTAATCGCGAAGTAAAAAGAGGTAAACAATATAACGGAATTATTCTCGATCCGCCATCTTATGGTCATGGGCCAAACGGCGAAAAGTGGATTCTCGAAGATAAATTGAATGAACTCTTAAAACAGTGCAAGCAATTGCTTAGTCCTAAAGAAAACTTTTTTATTCTGAATCTATATTCAACAGGAGTATCATCAATAATGGCAGAAACATTGACTGAAAGTATTTTTGGCAAACAAAAGGATAAAGAAACAGGAGCATTATATCTTACCGATAAGTCGGGGAGAAAATTGCCAACAGGTGTTTTGTACCGATTCAGAAATTTGTAATTAATTATTTTGATTCTACTCTAAAAACAAAGCCTGTACGGTGTTTGTTTATGATTGCAATTTCCGGTACTGCTTTAAAATATTTACGCAAACGTGTAATAAAAACATCAAGACTACGACCAACAAAATAATCACTATTGCCCCACAAAACTGTAAGAATTCTCTCGCGAGGGATAAGAGTATTCTTATTCTCAATAAAGAATTTTAATAACTCAGCTTCGCGATAAGTAAGTATAAAACGTTCTCCTTTTACTTGTAATTGAAGTTTCTCAAAATTAAATTCAACTCGTTTTACTAACTCAATCAATTGCGTTTGATCGGTTTGTATAATGTTTTTTCGTTTTAAAAAAACATTAATTCTTAGTATCAGTTCCTCAATGCTGTAGGGCTTTACAATATAATCATCGGCTCCCAGAAGCAATCCTTTAATCCTGTCTTCTGGAAGTGTTTTGGCGGTAATAAATAAAATCGGAATTTCTTTATTTGCCATGCGAACCTTTTGAGCAAGATCAAAACCATCCATTAAAGGGAGCATTATATCAAAGAGACAAATATCAAATCTATTTTTTTTGAATTGTTCAAACGCCTCAAGTCCGTTTGAGCAATGGGTTATTTCAAAGTTATTTCGCTCAAGGTTTTCCTTGGTAATAAAACTAAGTGTTTCATCATCTTCTACATATAGTATTTTTGGATTTTTAGTCACAATTACCTTTTTTTAGTGGAATTCGGATAATAAAGGTTGTCCCCTCGTTTATCTTGCTTTCCAATTTTATTTTCCAGTGATGGTTTTTAACAATGCTGTAAACATAATGCAAACCTAATCCAAAGCCCTTTACGTTATGTATGTTTCCTGTAGGGATCCTGAAAAACTTCTTATATATCTTTTTATGATATTTTTTATCAATGCCTATACCATTATCTTTAATACTCAGAAACAGATAATTATGATCCGATGTTGTACTCATTAATATTCTTGGAGGTTCTACTGAATACTTTATAGAGTTGTCGATAAGGTTGTAAATTAAGTTGGTAAAATGAAACCTATCGGCACAAATGCTCTTATCTGTTTTTATTTCGAGATAAAATTCACCCGATTTTGTTTTTACTTTTGCATCAATATCATTCTTGAAAGAGTATAAAAATTCAGGTACGTTTATTTCTTTAAGGTTTAATCTGTGAATATTCTCTAACTCACCCATGCCCAGAATTCGTTCAATTTGCGACAAAAGATTTTGCGATTGCGACCTGATTATTTGTACATAGTTTTTAATACGTTGAGGTTCATTTATTATATCATCTGTACTTAAAACATCAGTAGATAAAAGGATTGATGATAAAGGTGTTTTAAATTCGTGGGTAAGGTTATTTACAACGGTATTCTGTATTTCGGTTAGTCGTCGGTGTTTTAAAATTACAATTAGTGCATATCCAAAAAACAGTGTTACCAGAATTAGTATTCCCGACAATGTATAAATAATTCGTATGTTTCCTGTAATTGATTGTTTTCGCTTTGGAAAGTATATGCCAAAATAATAAATAAACTCATCGTATTTGGGCATTTCAACAGTTGAAGTATTATGTTGTTTCTGTCCCATGTTAATGTGGTTTCCATAAACCATATCGTCGGTCTGGCAATCATATATTGCATACTCAAAGTTGAGTTTGATATTATGCTGCTCGAAAGTTTTTATGAGGTAGTGTTCGAGAATTCTTGCATCGATAAAATCGTTAACATTAACAACGTAATAATCTGGCGAATACTGATAAACAGGGTTTAAGCCAACATGTTTTATTTTGTTGAATTCGTATATTTTATTAACTACGTCCCACAAAGCAACCTGAATTTTCTGGTTAAGTTTTCGCTGTTCTGTGCTAAATGTTACCTGGAAAAAATAAACCTGCAAGGCAATTATTCCTGTTATCGAAATAATTCCAAACAAAACAAATAGCCTTATAACCAAGCGTTTCATAAAAGCGAAGATAATGAATATGATGGTGATTCTAAAAACATTAACAGAAATTAACAACTCCGCGTTCAGACAATTTAGAATAATTATAAACAAACAGTTTCGATTGTAGAATAAAAAAAAAAAGATAGTTTTAAATAAAAAATTAAAACTGCCATGCAAATGAAAAGAAATCTTTTAATCTCAATTATTCTAGTGTTCTTATTTAATGTTGCGTTTTCGCAAGCACCAAAAGTAAAATTCGGTAAAGTAACCGAAGAAGAGCTCACCATGAAATATTATGATCGAGATACAAGCGCTGATGCAGTAATATTATTCGATAAGGGAGAATTAAACTTTTTTTATAACAACTTTGAAAGTCCGAAACATTTTCAATTTGAATTTAAAAGATTTTTGCGCATTAAAATCTTCAATAAAAACGCACTAAATAAAGGTAATCACGATATTTATCTAAGAAAAGGAAATGGCAACCGCGAAACGATAAAATCATTAAAAGGCTATACTTATAACTATGAAAATGGAAAGATTGTAAAAGACAAGATTTCTCAGAGTGATTTGCTTAATGAAGAATATGACCGAAATACAGATATTGCAAAATGTGTTATGCCGAATGTTCGTGAGGGATCTATTATAGAAATAGAATATTCTATTCTTTCAGATTATTTATATTATTTACAAAACTGGGTGTTTCAATATGAAATTCCTGTTGTGTGGAGCGAATTTATAGCTGTTATTCCTGAGTTTTATAACTATAATATGATCTATACTGGTTATTATAACCTAGATATTAATAAAACTGAAGATAAAACAGAGTCATTTCAAATACAGTGGGAAGAACAGGCAAGAATTGGATACGGAGTGCCTGAGCGAGGATATTATGATCTGGAATCTGAAAGTAAAAGGTATCATCTGGCAAGTTCAAATATTCCCGCATTTAAGGAAGAACCCTTTATGGCATCTACTGAAAACTATATTTTTAAAATAGAATTTGAATTAGCAACCGAAAAATTCCCAAACTCTCCTATGAAACATTATGCAAAATCGTGGGAAAGTATACACAATGAATTAATTACAGACGACGATTTTGGTGTTGAATTAAATAAGAATATAAATAAGAATTTATTAGAAACTTTAATCTTAAACAGCCCTGATGATATTTCAAAAATGAACAATATATTCAATTATATAAAAAATAATTATAAATGGAATAATAAAAACAGATTATTTGTAACTAATTCACTTAGCCAGGTTGTTAAAGAAAAGACAGGTTCATGTGCCGATATAAATTTGTTATTGGTTAATCATCTTCGACAGGCTGGATTAACTGCCAATCCTGTTTTAATAAGCACAAGAACTAATGGTGTTGTTAATGATATTTATCCAGGATTAAATAAATTTAATTATGTTATTGCAAGCGCTCAAATTGGAAGTACAAATTATTTAATGGATGCAACCAATACTTATTCTCAACCTAATATTTTACCATTAAAATGTTATAATGGGAAATCTTTTCTTGTAGGTGAAGAACGATTTGCATGGATAGATATTCAAAATAAAAATATATCACGAAATTTTGTTACTGGAGATTTTCAGATTGGTGCAAATGGAGAATTAATGGGCGAGATTGATTTTAAAAGTAGTAATTACTTTTCAATTGATATTAGAGAAAAAATAAAAGAGCAAGGATCTCTCGACAAATATATTGATGATTATAAAAATAAAAATCAGAATCTAGACATTTCTGAAATTTCAATTTCAGGATTAGATACCCTTGAGGCTCCTATTCAGATGAAGTATTCTGCAGAAGTTGAAAATAGTATTGAAAAGATTGGTGATATGATTTATTTTAATCCGCTAATCTATTTATTGGATGATGAAAATCCATTTAAGAATGAAGAAAGGAAATACCTAATATATTTCAACTTCCCTACTGATGAGATATATATAATAAATTACAAGCTGCCAGATGGATTCAGCGTTGATCAACTACCAAAACCCGTAGTTTTAAATTTTTTAAATGGATCTATCCACTTCTCCATTATGTATAAACAAACAGACAATAATTTGCAGGTAATATGCAAGAAAAAAATCATTCGAACTATATATATGCCTGAAGAATATCTGGGACTTAAAGATATATTTAATCAAATGACCGCGAAGCAGCAAGAAAAGATTGTACTTAAAAAAGCCGTTAATTAATGAAAAATAAGTTTTTAATTTTATTATTCTGTTTCGGTTTTATTAGCATTAGCCGGGCAAACGACCCCAACTTTGGTATATTGCCAGAGAATTTAAAACAAGATGCAAATGCCATTATAAGGTATTATGATGTTGATGTTACAATGATCTCGAAAAACATCTTTACTAAAACGGTTAAATATGCAATTACAATTTTAAATTCAAATGCAGATGATTTGGCACACCTGACATTTTATTACGATAACACAAATGTATTGGGAATGATCCATGGAAAAATATTTGATAAAAACGGGAAGCTAATGAGGAAAATCAAAGCGGAAGAAATTAAAGACAGAAGTTACTTTTCTGATGGAACAGTGCTTGGTGATGGTAGATTAAAGTATGTTGAAATATACAATAATACCTATCCGTATACTGTAGTATTTGAATATAGCTTAACCTATAATGGGTTTGTTTCGTTACCAGACTGGACTCCTGTTTGGGGATACAATGTTGCAGTTGAAAAATCGCAGTATAAATTTAAGGCAAGTGCTGATTATAAGTTTCATTATAAAGAAATTAATTTGCCGTCGGAACCCCTCGTATCAAAGTCTGGCAGTTCCATCATATATCGATGGAATATTGAAAATGTTAATGCTATTAAAAAGGAACCATTTTCAAAGGGCTTATATACACTTTATCCCAAACTTTATATTTCGCCTGATAATTTTTGGTTTGATGGTTATGATGGGAATCTAGAGAATTGGTCGTCGTTTGGATATTGGATAGATTTTCTTCTGAAAGGACGAGATATAATTTCAGAACAAACACAGCAAAAGGTACAACAGATTATTAGTGAATCACCAACTGATTTTGAAAAAGCAAAAAGAATTTATGAATACATGCAGTCTAAAACAAGGTATGTAAGCATTCAGTTAGGGATTGGCGGTTTTCAACCATTTACTGCTTTGGAAGTAGACAAGACAGGTTTTGGTGATTGTAAAGCATTAACTAATTACACCAAGGCATTACTCGATTATGCTGGCATTACTTCATATTATGCAATAATTAATGGTGGTGATTATGCTAAAGAAATAATTACAGATTATGTTAGTGTTGATCAAATGAATCATGTAATTCTGTGTATTCCATTTGAAAACGACACTGTTTGGGCAGAATGCACTAGTCAACATATTCCATTTGGTTATTTGGGGTTGTTTACTGATAACAGATATGCCGTGATTGTTACTCCACAAGGAGGGAAGCTAGTTAAAACTACAAAATATGGTATAGAAGAAAATACCCAGATAAGAAAAACAAATGTTGATCTTAATTTAAATGGAGAGATTAATGCAAAGACCGAAACACATTACAGAGGATTACAATATGATTATATTTCCGATCAGTTAATTAGTAAAAAACAAGATCAAAAAGATGAATTACTTAAAAATTTAAAATTCAATAATTTTGTATTAAATGATTTTAGTTACACTAATAATAAATCAAGATATCCCGAAGCAATTGAGAATATTGACATTACTGTAAAAAATTATATTTCATATGCAGGTAACAGGATATTGCTACCATTACTTATATTTGATCAGCAAAGTTATATTCCGCCCAAAGTAAATAACAGAAAATCAGATGTTCTTATAAGATTTTCCTATATAGATATTGATACTATCTTATATAATGTTCCAGAAAAGTTTACTGTTGAGTTTCTTCCAGAGCCTGTTAAAATTGAATCAAAATTTGGGAAATACTACTCAGAAGTTAAGACTGAAAACAATAAAATAATATATATAAGGAAAGTAGAAAAATACGAGGGGACATATAAACCAGAATCTTATGAAGAACTGATATCATTCTATAAACAAATGGTTAAAGCAGATAATCAGAAAGCAGTTCTAATTAAAAAGGAATAAATTGTAATTTTAAGGAATCTAAATTATTTGGTTCCTTTTTTATTTATTTCGAAATTGCATTTTTATTATAATATATGATCGACCTTGGAATAATTACGCTACGCAATTGGCAGAAACAGGATATTAAATCACTTGTAAAAAATGCTAACAATAAGAATGTTTGGAATAACCTGCGTGATGACTTTCCCAATCCTTATACCGAACTTGCTGCACAACAATGGATCGAAATAGCCAATCAGAATAATCCATTAACTAACTTTGCAATTATATATAAGGAACATGCTATTGGGGGAATAGGTGTTAATTTACAAACAGATGTTTATAGGAACAATGCCGAAATGGGCTATTGGCTTGGCGAAAAATACTGGCATAAAGGCTTTGCCACAAAAGCGTTAAAAGCAATGATCGAATATACTTTTACAAATTTCGAAGTTGACAGAATTTTTGCACAGGTTTTTGAGTCGAATGATTCTTCGAAAAGAGTTTTGGAAAAAGTTGGTTTTTCTTTCGAAGCAAGATTAAGACAAGCAATTATTAAAAATAATAAGATTCAGGATTGTCTTATTTATTCAGTTTTAAAATCAGAATATAGAAATATAATCGGTTATGCTTTTTAACGAAGTAAAAAAGGAAGATTCAGTAGAATATACTGTTCAAATGGGGAGAGTTAATCTTATTGCCATTTTTATGATTATTCCAATACTTATAATTTTTTTGGTTCCCTATTTATTATTATGGAATTTTGATATTCTGAAGATTGGTTATAAACTGTTTTTAAAAAATATTTTCTTATTGGTTTTCGTAGGAATTATCTTGCACGAACTGTTGCATGGTATTACATGGGCGATTCTTACAAAGAAAGGATTTAATCAAATTAAATTCGGAATAAACTGGAAATATCTTTCTCCATATACTCATTTTAAAGAACCGCTTAAAATAAAATACTATTTGGCTGGAGCGCTTATGCCACTTATTATCTTAGGTATTATTCCTGCTGTATATGGGATTATTATGGGAGATGGATTTTTTCTAATATTCGGAATTTTCTTTACCTGGGCTGCTGCAGGCGATATTATTTCAAGTATACGATTGTTAAGATTGCCAATGAATATTTTTGTTCAGGATCATCCTAAAGAATTGGGGTTTATTGTTTTTGATCAAGCAACCAATGGTACTCTTTAATCATCATTATGACAAAAAGGTAATTTTTATGAAGAAAAGATTTTTAACACAAGTTTGTTTAGTTGGATTATTCTCTCTTTTATTTTTTTCATGCATAACTGATGAAGATCCTATAAAAGGAAAATTTCCGACCGTACCTGTTAATTTTGAAGCTGTGAATTCAGAATATGATGACTACAATTCAGCGAGTCCCTATGAATTGTATTACGAATTCCCATTCGTATTTTCTTCGAACAGAAAATCGCAAGGGGGAAACTTTGATTTTGTAAATTATATAGCCTACTATTATTACAACACATCACAAAAACTATTCTATCTTGATGTATACGAGGGTTCATATTGGTTTCTTGATTCAGCAATGGTTAAAGTTAATTCAGATTTTAACGAATATGGGCCATTATTTATAGATGTCGATTATTCTAAAGTTTTGTTAATGTATTCCAACGATTCATCGGGGAATTTAGACCTTTACTATAGCTTAAGTTCATTAGGTGAATGGCAATCTCCTAAAAAAATAAATTCGGTAAATTCAAATTACAATGAGGCTTACCAATGTTTTAATAAATCAGGAACAAAAATGTATTTTTGTTCCGATTCCACTGGTAATTTTGATATTTATTACATAACCCTTCCAGAATCTACTCCAATACTTAACTGGATACAATCATCCGAAAAATTAACATGGGAAAATCATGCCGCCTCAAATTCTTCTGCGGATGATAAATGTCCATATATTAATGGCAATCTAATGGTTTTTACTTCAAATAGAGAAGGTGGTTATGGAGGGTACGATTTGTATTATTCTATTTATGAAAATAAAACATGGTCGGATCCTGTAAATTTTGGACCTGAAATAAATTCTGAATATGATGAATACCGACCTTTAACAGCTTATGTTTACGATTATAAAAACGATCTTATGATTTTCTCGTCAAATAGGCCCGGAGGTTTAGGAGGTTTCGATTTATACTATGTTGGAATACCCAAAATGACAGATTAAATGGATTTATTCATTTTGTATTATCCCTGTTTAATTCATTGATTTTGAACAGGGATTTTTTATATCTTTAAAAATTATAAAAAAGAACTTTTATGAAAAAGATATTAATTGGTATAATTCTTAGCTTAATTGTGTTGGGTTGCTTCTCGCAACCTATTATTAATTCTAACAGCGATAAAATTACCCTACTGCTTGTTCATCCTACCGAATATAACCTGAATTTATTTAATTATCTGGTTGAAAAAAAGATTGTTTCTGTCGAAAATCTTGAAATCATTGGTGTATATCACTCCATGGAGGTCTATGATTATTCTCAATCTGAAAGATTTCTGGATAGTATGCAAATTAATTATATTCAATTACAAATGGTTTCTGAAAATATTATGGCTGAAAATATTTACCAGAAAAACAGTTGTTCCGATATTTATTCAGAATTATTTAAAAAGAGCAATGGGATTCTTTTTTTTGGTGGACCAGATTTACCCTCATCAATTTATAATGAGGAAACCAGTTTGCTTACTGAAATTAGCGATCCATACAGGCATTATTTCGAAGCTTCATTTTTATTTCATTTGCTTGGGGGCAAACAAAATATGGATTATAAGCCACTTCTCGACCAAAAACCTGATTATACTGTTTACGGCATCTGTTTGGGTATGCAGACAATGAATGTTGCCACTGGAGGATCAATGATTCAGGATATTCCTACTGAAATCTATAGTTTAAATTCTGTTGAGCAGGTTCTTTTGCAAAATAGTAACTCTCGGCACAGAAACTATAATAATAACCTTACTGTTAATTCTGAATTATTTGCTGGTCATTTTCACGAAATTCTAATTCCACAAACCATGTCTTTTATTGGCGATGAGAAAATGGAATTAAGTCCTTTGGTATATAGCAACCATCATCAGGCAATAGAACAATTAGGGAAAAACTTGATTGTTTTAGCTACTTCTGTAGATAAAAAAATTATAGAAGCTATTGGTCATAGGGAATATCCAAATGTATTAGGTATACAGTTTCATCCCGAAGGAACCTATTTGCATAATCCTGAAATAAAATATAAAGTATCACCTAATGATTTGTTAATGGCAGGCTATGATATTCTTAAGAATCATGGAAGCTATGATTTCCATCTCGCTATCTGGAAAGAATTTTCTCGAAAACTAAGTTTGCAAAGCCAGGATAAAAAGTGATTGACATTTATTTTATACTTGTAGAACCGGCTGTTCCTGAAAATATTGGAGCAGCAGCTCGTGCCATAAAAACCATGGGGTTTAGCTCATTGCGGTTGGTTAATCCGGCGAATCATTTGGCAGATGAGGCCAGATGGCTTGCACATGGATCAAATGACATTTTGGAAAACGCGCAGATTTTTAATTCTTTAAAAGATGCAGTTAAAGACATTGACTGGATTATAGGCACCACCGCCAAAAAACGTAAAGTAAATCAGGATTATTACCCAGCAGACAAATTGAATGAGTTGATTCGGGCTAAATCATCAACAATAAAAAGCCTGGCCATTGTTTTTGGACGCGAAGAAAGTGGTCTTACCAACGAAGAATTATCTCTTTGTCACACCGTTACAAATGTGCCAATGAAAACAAGTTATCCTTCACTCAACCTGGCTCAGTCGGTTATGATTTATGCATATACATTATCAATGCTTGATTATAATTTGTTAGTTGTAGATGTAGAGAAAAACGAAAACGAGTTTAAAGCATTAAAAAATAAGGTTGAGGCGATATTATCCGAAATTGGGTTTAAAGAAAATACTGCTATTTATAATCGAATCATGGAACGAATTATGGTACTAGGAGAAACGGATATTCACCTTATTCATTCAATCTGCAATAAGCTCAATGAAAATATTATGAATGATTAATTAGCTATGGCAATTGCCATTACAGCAACATGCTAATGAATTGCTTTTGACTTTCTCGAATGCTTCGCGAGCTTCTTTAAAGGTAAACCACGCAATGACTAACGAGCCCAGTATATCAATATATCCAATTTCAAAAACGGCATAAGCCATACTACTTACAAGTAAAACAATAGAAAGGTAAAGGCATGATTTGGTGCAATTTGCATCAGCAATTATAGCATCGGAATTTAAAGCTTTACCTATTTTTAATTTGTAATGCAATAAGAAATACATGGTTATTATCGAAACGGATGCAACAATTATTCCAGGTAAAGTGGTTTCTGGTTTTGAACCTTTAATTAGTGTAAGCATAGCTCCAATAAGTATTCCTGCCGTTAATACATAGAATCCAAATCCTGTAATTCGTAAGGCTTGGCGTTCAAACTTATCGCGTTGAACTACTTTCGAAAAACGCATTCGTAAAACCATATGTAAAATAGCAATGCCTGAAATAACTTCAACAAAGCTATCTGTACCAAATCCCAAAAGTGATAATGCATCATCATCAATTCCAAAATAAACAGATATTATTCCTTCGGCAATATTATAGACTATTGTAATTAAACTTAATAGAATTGCAATTCTTAAGAGCTTTTGTTTTTCCATGTTTTAAAAGGATAATTCAATATTGAAACAAATTTAAGTTGAAATGGTTTGCCATTGTTTGTTTTTTATTAAAAAGAAAGAACCTATGATTGCTGGTATTGTAATATTAATTGCCCATATAAAAAAAGATGCAAGTACAATTCCTATAATATTATCTGAAAATAATCCTATGAAGAATATAGCCAGCGAGCCTCTTAATCCAAGTTCTACAAGTGTAGTGGTGGGAATTATTGTCATAAACAAATAAGTAAGGGTAATCGATACAAATCCTTCTAGCATAGTAAGTTCAACATTAAATACATAAAGCAAAATCAAAAACTGAGTAAAAAAAACAGTATACCGAACAATACTTAAAAGCAAAATAATTGACAACGACTTCCTTGATTCTCTAGACAAATATTGAATCTGTTCTGATCTCTTCTTAAAAAATGGGATTTTTACTAATGCCGGAATTATTTTTTTTACATTATAAAAACTCCATAAAAATAATCCAAGAAACATGAATAAAACAAATGCTGTAATTTCGTTAAAAAAAGAATTTATGTGAAGCCTATCTGGGAAAAATAATAGGAATACAATAAATCCGGCAACTCCCATAATAATAGTAGCAATAAACTGGGCATAACTGCCAATACCTGAAGTTAAAGCACCATAGGTTCTTTTTCCTTTTTCGAGAAAAGCAATTCGTCCGCCAATCTCTCCAATCCTGTTGGGCGTAATTATACCAATAGTAACGCCTGAAATTACTGCCTTAAAGGCACTGCTTAATGATATAATCTGTATTTTGGAAATAAGCATTTGCCATTTAAATGCTTCAATGGTCCAGTTTATTAACATTAAAGAAAGAACTAATAATAAATAAAAAACATTTGATAAATCGTTAAGTAAATGCCAGAACTTAAAGGTCTTGAGTTCCTCAAAATGAATTATCTTATGTATAATAAAACCATACGAAAGAATAATTATGAGTGTAATAATTAAAAAACGAATAAATTTAAAATGCATAGAATATTGCTCATTATGATATTTCAAAGATATGATTAATTTGAATTTGACCGAAGTTTTTCGATCTTTACACATTAATTCAAATCAATTCGTTAAATTCCAAAATCGATGAGTTACGTACGGCCAAAAAAAAGTCTTGGGCAGCATTTTTTAAAAGATCAAAATATTGCCCGTAAAATAGTGGCTGCCTTGGATCAATGCAAACAAAAAACAATACTTGAAATTGGTCCTGGAACGGGTGTGCTTACATCAATTTTATTGAGCCAGCAAGAAATTAATTTGTATGCTATTGAGGTAGATACCGAGGCATATGAGTATTTGAAAATAGAATACCCTCAATTGAGAGAAAAGCTTATTTTAGCTGATTTTCTTAAAATTAATATCAGGGATTATTTTCAGGATCCAATAACAATGATCGGAAACTTTCCTTATAATATTTCTAGTCAGATTTTTTTTAAAGTGCTCGAAAACCGCGATTTGGTTTTAGATGTTGTTTGTATGATTCAGAAAGAAGTAGCAGATAGGATTAAAGCATCGCATGGGAATAAAACATATGGAATTTTAAGTGTTTTTTTGCAGGCCTTTTACGATATTGAATATTTATTTACAGTTGGACCTAACGTATTTGATCCGCCGCCAAAGGTAAATTCGGCAGTTATTCATTTAAAACGAAATAATAGAAAAGCACTCGACTGCAATGAGGAATTATTTTTTAAAGTTGTAAAGCTTGGATTTAATCAACGAAGGAAAACATTGCGCAACTCATTAAAGAGTATTTTGGTAAATTTACCAACTGATAACCCGATATTTAATAAGCGGCCTGAGCAATTAAGTGTTGATGAGCTAATATATCTTACAAATATAATCGATCATAAAAATTAACATTCAACCCTGTTTAATATGGCAATGCAATTTGAACTAACTCGCGAATTTCTTGATAAACTTCGTGTTCACATCGACAAGAAAGAAGAAGCAGCTGCATTCGATATGGTTAAAGACCTCCATCCAGCTGATATTGCTGATATTTATGATGAGTTAGAAATGAATGAAGCTCAGTTTCTTCATGTAATGTTAGATGAGGATAAGGCGGCAGATGTTTTTGTTGAGTTGGAAGATGACGACCGCGAAAGATTTATTGAATCCCTGCCTAGTGAGTTTATTGCTAAGCAGTTAATCGACAAAATGGATTCTGATGATGCTGCTGATGTTATTGGTGATTTATCAGAACAAAAACAGGAAGAAGTAATTTCATATATTCAAGACCTTGACCTGGCAGGAGATATTGTCGATCTGTTAAACTATGATGAGAATACGGCCGGTGGTTTAATGGCAAAAGAGCTTATTACAGTTAACGAAAACTGGAATATGACTACTTGCCTTAAAGAGATGCGTAAGCAAGCTACTGAGGTTGATGAGATTTATTATGTTTATGTGGTAGATGATAATAATATCCTTAAAGGAACACTTTCTCTTAAAAAAATGTTACTGGCATCGGCAAATGCAAGAATTAAAAACATCCAGAATACAGAGGTAATTTCTGTGAAAACCGATACCAAATCGGAAGAAGTTGCAAATATAATGGAAAAGTATAATCTTGTTGCTTTACCTGTAGTTGATGCAATTGGGAGACTTGCCGGAAGAATTACTATCGACGATGTGGTGGATGTAATGCGAGAAGAAGCAGAAAGAGATTATCAATTGGTATCTGGTATAACTCAAGATGTTGAACACTCCGATAGTGCATGGTTACTAACACGTGCAAGAATACCCTGGCTTTTTATTGGGTTGTTTGGTGGCATTATCGGTGCGTTGGTTATTGGTAATTATGAATATGATTTAGGTCTTTATCCTCAAATGGCATTTTTCATTCCACTAATTGCTGCTATGGGTGGTAATGTGGGAGTTCAGTCTTCGTCAATAATTGTGCAGGCTCTTGCTACCAATTCATTGGGCTTTGAGAGTATCGGGAAAAAGTTATCTAAAGAACTTTTTGTTGCCAGTATTAATGGAATTATTCTTTCTTCAGTAATTTTTACGTACAATTTCTTTCTTAGCGATAGCTTCGCATTAACAATAACTGTAAGTAGTGCCTTATTTGCTGTAATTATATTTGCTTCTTTGTTTGGAACGTTTGTACCAATGTTGCTCGATAGATTTAAGATTGACCCAGCACTGGCTACCGGACCTTTTATTACAACTGTAAACGATATTATGGGATTATTTCTTTATCTTATGATTGGAAGATTATTTTTCTCCATTTTTTAATTAGAAAACATTCCAGTAATAAAGTAATAGAAACAAAAGAGGTACAATAATTCCAATTGATGTTAACCATGCACCTCGACCAGTAATTCCGTTTTTGCCTTTGAGTATAAATAGCCCTGTAATAGCAAGCAGAATTAATGAACCTGCAAAAATATCAGAGGTTATTGTCCACCATTTACGTGGATTATAATGCAGGTAGTTTACCTGATGAAATACAGGTCTTCGTTTCGATGTTTCTATAAATCCCTTACCTGTTTGGGTGTCAAGCTCAATATTGCCATCTTTTATAAATATCTTAATTACTCCTTCTTTTGGAAAATAATGATTTTTGTATTTTTCTTCAGGTGCAATATTTTTTAAAAGTGCAATTGCATTATCACGCGATAAGTCTTGAAAATCGAATGAAGAAATTGTTGCACTTATCTCTTTATTCTTAATCACATAATTTGGATTCCAATCATCAATATGATTTAATGCAATTCCCGATAATCCATATATTACGGTCATTGCAAAAAAGATATAACCCAAATCGCGATGCAGGTCTCTGTTTAGTTTACGTATTTTCATAATAAGTGAATAAAAAAGTCCGAGAAATCACATATGATTTTCGGACTATAATGTAAATTTAAACTATTATTTTTCAGTTTCTTCGGTCACTTCAGGTTCAGTTTCAATCTCTTCTGTTGATTCAATTTCTTCAACTTTCGTTGCTTCAATCCAATATTGCGAGATGTATCCTTTTTCTGATTCAGTAACCTCAAGACGCATTTCTGCTATTTTCTCAATCTGTGTACTGTCAAGTTCGGCAGTTTTATGTTCACCATCATGAGTGCCATCGTGTGTATGAGCAGCTTCTGATTCAACGCCAGCCCTCATCTCTTCCTCCATCTCAGCTATGTAAGCTTCATCAATTCTAATTTCTTTAACTTTACCATAAACATTAACTTTACTGCCTTCCAAATCTTTACTGAAAACTCCAATTTCATCGTTTGGGATAACTTTTATTACGATATCAGGATTTTCAGCAATTAAAAACAATCGCTTGCCACCATGCGAGCAAACATGACTAACAGTTCCAGATACTATCAAATCTTTGTCGATATAATTATCGATGCTTGCCATTAAACTCTCAATAGATATTTCCTCTATTTTGTTTTCAGTTTCTTTTTGCTTTGTTCCGCAAGAGAATAATAATGAAGTAATAACAAATATTCCAATTACTTTTTTTAACATAGGTCTACTTTTTTAGGTTAATAATTTAATACTCTACGCAAATATACAAATCAACTTTAAATTTTCTTTGGATGTAATATTTTTAACATGGTTTTAACATCAAACCAAGATAATAAAGCAAATGTAGATTAATAGCTCTGGATTATTCCTAAAAGGTATTATTTATTGCTTCTACAGGATTTAATCTTGCTGCAGATCGAGCAGGAGCATAACCAGAAATTACTCCAATGATTGCTGATATACTCAAACCCAGAATAATATTACCAAAAGTAAGTACTATTTCCAATTCTGTTTTTGCATTGGCAATTAAGCTTCCACCATATATAAGTAATAATCCTAATGAACCACCAACAAGTGATAATAATACCGATTCGAAAAGAAACTGAAATAAAATAAAAAATCTTTTAGCACCTAAAGCTTTTTGAATACCTATAATATTTGTACGTTCTTTTACTGATACAAACATAATGTTTGCAATTCCAAAACCACCTACAAGAATTGAAAATCCTCCAATAAGCCAACCGGCAAAATTGATTACACTAAAAATCTGATCAAGGCTTGATGTTAACAAACTTGATTGATTCAATGCGAAATTGTCTTTTTGTTTAGGGTTTAAAGTTCTGGTCGAACGAATAATATTTCTTACTTCGTCTTTTAGTTCCGCAACAGAAACGCCAGGCTTGGCTTTAACCATTATCATCGGATTTACATTGTCACTTTTAATGTCAAGAAGATTTTTTGCATAATTAACAGGTATTACAACCATTTCGTCTAGCGAACCACCACCACCAAGAATATCTTTTCCTTCTTTTTTTATTACTCCAATAATGCCAATTTTTCTTCCTTGTATTTTTATTTCTTTACCAATAGGGTCTATTCCTTCAAAAAGATTTTGAGCTACTTCATAACCAATTAAACAAATGTTTTTGCCGGCTGCCGATTCAAAAGGAGTGAAGTATCTGCCGCTTTCCAGTTCAAAAGTTCTTAATTTTTCAAATTCATGAGAATTTGCCCAAATAATAACATTTTCGGCCGTTGTATTTTTATATTTTACATTCCTTAATGTAGAAACTGCAAAATTGGCTGCAAGTGTTTTTTCAGAATGTTTTTTTATGTTTTCGTATTCTTTTATACTTGGCAATGGTCGTTTCAGATATTCCCACCAGGCATATTCTTCTCCAGGAGGTGGAGTCCAAGGCCATTTTTGGACATAAACAATATCATCACCTAATGAAGAAAAACTATTTCGAATTGTTCCTTCTAGGGCATCAAGTACTGTAAAAACAGAAATAATTGCAAAAATGCCAATGGTAATTCCTAATAATGTTAATATCGTACGCAACCTATTTACCTTTAGGGCATTAATTGCAAAAAGAAAGCTCTCTTTAATCAAATTTAGAATTATCATGAAATCAAATAAAAATAATTTAAACAAATATACACATCCTAATTTTTTTTTTGCCGTATTATTTATATTTTCGAGCAATTATTCAAATTATAATATTTAGGCTTGACAAGCTGCGTAATTCTGCGTAATTCTGTGTATTTTTAGCAGTTATTTTTAGTGTCGAAATCTGAAATATTATCGAATCGATATAAATTATTATAAATGAGTGATTTAAAGAAGATAAAGACGGCCTTAATTTCTGTATACGACAAAACAAATCTAGAGCCAATTATAGAATTGCTTGATTCTTTAGGTGTAAAAATATATTCAACTGGAGGAACAAAAGATTTTATAGAAAAGCTTGGTGTTCCTGTAATATCAATTGAAACTCTTACCAATTATCCATCCATTCTTGGTGGTAGAGTAAAAACATTACATCCTAAGGTTTTCGGGGGAATACTTGCCCGCAGAAGTAATTCTTCTGATTTATCTGAGATGATCAAGTATGAAATTCCTCAATTAGATCTTGTAATTGTTGATCTTTACCCTTTTGAGGCTACAGTTGCTTCTGGAGCCGACGAGCAAGATATAATCGAAAAAATTGATATTGGTGGAATATCCTTAATTCGTGCTACTGCAAAAAATTTTACCGACACATTAATTGTTCCTTCAAAGAATCAGTATCAAAAATTAATCGATTTACTCACTTTACGAAAAGGGGAATCAACTATTATTGAACGAAAGCAATTTGCACTTGATGCATTTAACGTTTCTTCGCATTACGATACAGTTATATTTAATTATTTTAATAAAGATATTTCTCTAGCGGTATTCAAGCAGAGCATTCAGGAAGGTGAAGAACTCCGTTATGGAGAGAACCCTCATCAAAAAGGATATTTCTTTGGAGATCTAAATAAGGTTTTTGATCAAATTCATGGCAAGCAAATTTCTTACAATAACTTACTCGATATTGAAGCCGCGGTGCAGCTTATTTCCGAATTTGACGAAACTACTTTTGCTATTCTAAAACACAACAATGCATGCGGTATTGCATCACGTCCAAACCTTGTAGATGCTTGGAATGCAGCCTTAGCTGGTGATCCTGTTTCTGCTTATGGTGGAATTTTAATTACAAATAAAGAAATTGATAAAATCAGTGCCGAAGAAATTAATAAGATATTCTTCGAAGTGATTATAGCCCCTGCATATCAAAGAGATGCAATAGAAATTTTAAAAGGAAAGAAAAACAGAATTATTCTTATTCAAAAGCCAACTGATTTTCCAAAAAAACAGTTTAGATCATTATTAAATGGAGTACTATTGCAGGATCGTGATTTGAAGATGGAAACCGACAAAGATCTTACAGTAGTTACTAATACAGCGCCTACTTCAAAAGAGATTGAAGATCTTGTTTTTGCCAATAAAATTGTAAAAAACTCAAAATCAAATACCATAGTTCTTGCAAAAGACAAACAACTTTGTGCAAGTGGGATAGGACAAACATCAAGAATTGATGCGTTAAAACAAGCTATTACAAAAGCCAATAGCTTTAAATTTGATTTGAATGGAGCCGTTATGGCTTCAGATGCTTTTTTCCCCTTTGCCGATTCGGTTGAGATAGCTAATCAAGCTGGAATAAAATCCGTTATTCAACCCGGAGGATCGGTTAAAGATCAGGATTCGATAGATTATTGTAATAATCATAATATGGCAATGGTATTTACCGGAACCAGACATTTTAAACATTAAAATTTAACTATAAATAATTACAAGATAATGGGATTGTTTTCATTTTTTACACAGGAATTAGCAATTGACTTGGGAACAGCAAATACAATTATTATTTGCAACGATAAGATTGTAGTTGACGAACCATCCATTGTGGCTGTAGAGCAAGGAACTAACAGACTTGTTGCTATTGGAAGTAAGGCTCGTCAGATGCATGGTAAAACGCACGTAAATATTCGTACTATTCGACCGCTTAGAGATGGAGTTATTGCCGATTTTAATGCTGCAGAGCAAATGATTCGAGGTATGATCAAAATGATTAATCCTAAACCACGATTATTTGCTCCTTCATTACGAATGGTAGTTTGCATTCCATCAGGAAGTACAGAAGTTGAGATGAGAGCTGTACGCGACTCGTCTGAACATGCTGGAGGTCGTGATGTATATATGATTTACGAACCAATGGCTGCAGCAATTGGAATGGGTATCGATGTGGAAGAACCCAAAGGTAGTATGGTTGTCGATATTGGTGGAGGAACAACTGAGGTTGCTGTTATTGCTTTAGGAGGGATTGTTTGTAACAAGTCGATTCGAATTGCGGGTGATGCTTTTACAGCCGATATTCAAGCTTATATGCGCCATCAGCATAATATTAAAATTGGTGAACGCACAGCCGAAGAAATAAAGATTAATGTTGGTTCATGTCTTCCAGAACTTGATAATCCACCAGAAGATTATGTGGTTCGTGGTCCAAATATTATGACAGCCATGCCTGTTGAAATACCTATTTCTTACCAGGAAATTTCACATTGTTTAGATAAATCAATTTCAAAGGTTGAAACAGCTATACTTGGTGTTCTAGAGCAAACTCCGCCTGAATTATATGCCGACGTAGTAAATGACGGTATTTTTCTTGCAGGTGGCGGTGCATTAATGCGTGGGTTGGCTAAACGATTAACTGATAAAATAGGTATTCAGTTTAAAGTTGCTGAAGATCCATTACATGCTGTTGCTCGTGGTACCGGTATTGCTTTGAAAAATGTTGATAAGTTTACATTCCTTATGCGATAAGCATTATAATCATTCATAAGGTAAATAGAATATGAGAAGTTTATTTGATTTTTTACTGCGAATTCATTTCCTGGTTTTATTTATCCTTATGGAAGTACTATCAATTATCTTACTTGTAAACAACAATAATTTTCAACAAGCAGCCTTGGTTAATTTTTCAAGGCAAATATCAGGACGATACTATACTCGCGCAGCAAATTTAAAACAGTATTTTTCACTCGCTGAGCAAAACAGAAAGCTGGCCGAAGAAAATACCCAACTATTGAATGCGCTGGAGTTAAAGTATAAAACAGATAGAACAATTACTCAAATTATAAACGATACAATTTATAATAAACAATATACATACATACTTGCCCAGATAATTAATAACTCTGTAAATAACCGACACAATTACCTAACCTTAAATAAAGGATACCTTCAAGGCATTAAACCTGAAATGGCAGTTATTTCACAAGATGGTGTGATTGGTATTGTGAAAGGTGTTTCTAAGAATTATTCAACAGTTTTATCAATGCTTAATCTTGATTATAAAATTAGTGCAAAGATTAAAAAAAATCAATATTTTGGATCTCTATCGTGGGATGGTGATGACTATCGAACTGTAATTCTAAATGAAATACCATTGCATGCAGATATCCTGGTAGGGGATTCTATTGTTACAAGTGGATATTCCTCAATTTATCCAGAAGGGATAATGATTGGAACAATACTTGACTTTGAAGAAAAAGGAGGTAGTTTTTACGAGATTAGGGTTTCGCTGTCTGCTGATTTTAAGAAGCTTTATCATGTTTATATTGTTGGAAACATTATGCGCGAAGAAAGATTGTCGCTCGAAGAAAAACTCGAAGAATAAAACAACAAAATTTACCCCGATATATTATAAATTTTGTTGTTCTTGTATTAGTTCAGGTCCTTATTCTGAATAATATTCAATTAGGGGGTTTTATAAACCCTTATGTTTATATACTTTTTATACTGATACTTCCTTTCGAAACCCCAAAATGGCTTTTGCTTGTTTTAGGATTTTTACTAGGATTTGCAATCGATTCATTTACAAATACTTTAGGAATGCATAGTTCTGCATGTGTTTTTATGGCATTTCTACGACCTTTTGTTTTAAAAATGATTTCTCCTCGCGACGGGTATGAGTCAGAAACATTACCAATGGTTAAATTCTATGGACTCGGCTGGTTTCTGAGATATGCAGTTATTTTGGTTTTTACACATCATTTATTTCTTTTTTATGCTGAGGTATTTCGTTTTTCCGATTTCTTTTTAACCTTTTTTAGGGTTATTTTAAGTTCTATTTTTAGTTTATTAATAATTTTTATCAGTCAATATTTTTATCGTAGCAGTACCCGACGAAAATAATGCCAATAAATTGTAGTTACAGTGGATTCATTTGCAGGTAGAAAGAATATTATCCGTTTACTCATAGGACTAGTTGGTTTTATTTATATTATTCGTCTATTTATTCTTCAGGTACTTGACAGTACTTATAAATTAACAGCCAGTAATAATGTGTTGCGTTACGAAACACAATTTCCTGCCAGAGGATTAATTTATGATCGTAACGGAGATCTTCTGGTATACAACGAAGCGGCCTATGATATTATGATTAATCCAAGGCAGGTAGTTCCGTTTGACACTGCAGAATTTTGTTCAATACTTGAGGCTTATATAAAATATATTGATGAAAACATTCTAAAGGCCCGTCAATATTCTTTATATAAGCCTTCAATTTTTCTTAAGCAGGTTTCGTCAATTGCATATGCTCAGTTGCAGGAGAAGCTATTTAAATTCCCTGGTTTTTTTGTACAACCTCGAACTATTCGAAAGTATACATCAACTCATGCAGCTCATGTTTTAGGTTATGTTGGTGAGGTAAATGAGAAAATGATTGAATCAAACCAATACTATAAACTTGGCGATTATATTGGTATTAGTGGCATTGAGCAATCATACGAAGAATACCTTAAAGGGAAAAAAGGCATTAGTATCTTGCTAGTTGATGTTCATAATCGAATAAAAGGACCTTATAACAATGGGAGATTTGACGAGAAGGCAGTTGTTGGATCGAATGTTATTTCAACAATAGATATAGAGCTCCAAAAGTATGGTGAAGAATTGATGCAAAACTTAACCGGAAGTGTTGTTGCAATTGAACCTGCAACAGGAGAAATTCTTGCTTTAATTTCTACCCCAAATTATGATCCCGATTTACTGGTAGGTAGAATTAGAACCAAGAATTATAATATCCTAATGATGGATTCTCTTAAGCCATTATTTAATAGAGCTCTAATGGCACAATATCCCCCAGGCTCTACTTTTAAAGTAATAAATGCACTTATTGGTCAGCAGGAAAAAGTTTTATTTCCTTATACTAGTTATAGTTGTCAGGGAGGATATGTGGTAGGTCGATTTAGATTGGGCTGTCATATCCACAGTTCTCCTCTCGACCTTGTTCAATCAATTAAAAATTCGTGTAATACTTATTATTGTCATGTTTTTCGAAGTATTTTAGATAACAGCAAGTATCCATCTGTTCGCGATGCATTCGATAGCTGGCGTAATCATGTTATGTCATTTGGATTTGGAAAACCTCTTAATAGTGATTTTGGCAACGAACTTGCAGGTCTTGTTCCATCCAAAGAATTATACGACAGAATTCATAAAACAGAAAATTGGAAATCTTTAAATGTGATTTCACTTGCTATTGGTCAAGGCGAAATGGGAACAACTCCCTTGCAAATGGCAAATATGACAGCAGCTATAGCAAATAGGGGATATTATTTTATCCCTCATATTGTTAAAGAGATTGAAGGTGATTTTAGCTTAGATAAAAGATTTTATGAGAAGCAATTTACAACTATTGATTCGTCTTACTTTGAACCAGTGGTACACGGTATGGAACTAGCTGTAAATGGCGATTATGCTGGAGGAAGTACGGCCTGGCGGGCCCAAATTCCTAATATAATAGTTTGTGGAAAAACCGGTACTGCTCAAAATCCTCATGGCGAAGATCATTCAATTTTTATTGCTTTTGCACCAAAAGATAATCCTAAAATAGCAATAGCTGTTTACATTGAAAATGGTGGGTTTGGAGGAACATGGGCTGCCCCATTGGCCAAATTAATGATTGAAAAATATTTGAATGACTCAATTTCTCAACCATATTACGAAGATTATATTTTAAATGCTCATTTAACAATAGAAAATGCGAAGAAGAGTAAATATATGGAGTGATTTCGACTGGGTAACTGTTGGAGTATATTTCTTGCTTGTTTTAATTGGCTGGATTAACATATATGCTGCTGTTTTTAACGAGGACCATCAAAGTATATTCGATTTTTCGCAACGTTATGGCAAACAATTGGTCTGGATATCTGCCGCATTAGTTATAATTATTTTGGTTTTTTCTCTCGATGTGAATGTGTATTCTTTTTTTGCTTATGTTGTTTATGGATTAATGATATTCCTGTTATTGGCAGTTTTAATATTTGGTAGAGAGGTGCATGGTGCAAGGTCTTGGTTCGAAATGGGGGGTGTTAGATTACAGCCGTCAGAGTTTGCCAAAATTGCAACAGCACTTGCTTTAGCACGATATTTAAGTTCTTATAATGTGCAGATAAATACATTTAAATCTTATTGGAGAATTGCTTTAATTGTACTTTTACCTTCATTATTAATTCTTTTGCAAAACGATACAGGTTCAGCATTGGTATATTTTGCTTTTATTTTTGTATTATATCGTGAAGGATTGTCTGAAAGTATTCTTTTATTTGGTTTTTTTATTATCGTACTATTTGTATTGGCCCTTGTCCTTGAAAAGATTATACTTATTTTTCTATCTATTTTTGTTGCCTTAATTATTTTTTGGATTCTGAATAAAAAGCTCAAGAATTTTATAATTGCACTATTAATATTCACCTTTTCGGTCTTAATTTTATATGCACTTAATTACTTCCTAAATTTAGATCTTCCGACCTATTATATTGAACTTATAGCATTAGGAATATCGTCAATTACATATGCATATTTGGCCTTTAAAAACAAAATAAAACATGTAATTCTTTTGTTAATGTTTCTTTATGGGGCAATTATTTTTACTTTTTCGGTTGATTATTTTTTTCATAATTTTCTAGAACCTCATCAGCAAAAAAGAATAAACACATTATTAGGATTAGAATCTGATCCCTTAGGAATAGGGTACAATGTTAACCAATCAAAGATAGCTATTGGCTCCGGAGGATTTGCCGGAAAAGGATTTTTGCGTGGGACGCAAACCAAATTTGATTTTGTTCCAGAGCAAAGCACCGATTTTATCTTTTGCACAATTGGCGAAGAATGGGGATTTATAGGAACATCAGCTATTGTATCCTTATTTCTTGTATTATTATTCAGGTTAATAATAATTGCTGAAAGACAAAAATCCACATTTAGCCGAGTCTATGCCTATGGTGTTTTATCTATTCTGTTTTTTCATATTACCATAAACATTGGTATGACAATAGGATTGATGCCTGTAATTGGCATTCCTCTGCCTTTTTTTAGCTATGGAGGTTCGTCTCTGTGGTCATTTACCGTTTTGTTATTTATTCTATTGCGTCTTGATGCCAGCCGATTTGAACTGCTAAGGTAATTCTGTTGATCTTATATGGGTAAACTCTTTTGTGACTTCGAAATTATATTTTGGATATTCAAAAATAGGAAATCGGCTTTCAGTTTCTCCAATTGAAAAACCCCATATCGATTCATAATCATTTAAATCTTCACCCATCTTTTCAAGTTGTTTTAAATACTCACCTATAGGTTTTGATGCTACAATTATTACTTCCTTTGTTTTATCAACATTTGGACTGTGCATTCGGGTGTTATCATATTCGAACTTGAGAATTCTTCTGCCACGTTTAGTTATGCCAATTGTTCTGAAAGTCAGGCTTTTTCCAACTCCGGGTAGGTTTATTACATTTCTATCGGTCGCTAAAAAAGGCAGGTTTTCAAGATTTCTTAGATAATCTATATTTTGTATTATTTCGTTTGCCAAAAGAGGATAGGTTTTTATGAGCTCTTTGTATTTTTTAGGGATTTTTCCTATTCTTTTTTCTTCGAGTTGTTCTTGCACTGCACGAGCATTGGTTGCATAATTATGATAGTTTTCCATATACCCCTTTACTGTAAAAGTGTAGTATGTTATTACACCAATATCATTCAATACTTTGCGTAATTTATTTGTATGCCCTCTGCGTGATGCAGCGACTGTAAATACAAGCTGGTTCGTTATTGTCCATCCCGCTTTTACTATTTTTTCTATTGCTGTTTTTACTTCAGGGGTTATTTCCATTGCTGTTTCGAAATGCGTCTGAATAACAAACTGTTTAATCCCTATTCGTGATGCTTTCGATTTAAAATCTGCCAGAATTAGTATTAGTTCATCAGTTATTCGTTGAGGTAAATAAACCGGTAATCTTGTGCCTAAACGAACTCGTACTATTTCAGCATATTTTTCCCCATTTTTTCTGGTTTTATTACCTTCCTTCTTGCGAAGAGCCATTTCATAAACGCTATCTAAAATACGCTTTAGGGTTATATCAGAACTCATCAATGCATCGCCACCTGTAATTAAAATATCACGCAATTGGGTGTCGTTTTCAAAGTATTTAAGTAACCTTTCAAGTTTCACAGGCCATGTTTCGTTGGGTTTGAGTTTTTCAAGGTTAAAGTTGAGGTTTCCTCTCTGAAAATCATACATTCGTTGGCACGATGCACATAAACCACCGCAAGCACGACCCATGGAGTCTGGAATAAAGATTGCCACCTCTGGATATCGGCGATGTATGTTTGTACTGTTTGGTAAAAGCCATCCAGCGGCATTAGGCTTGCCAGGTTCTACAACATCTTCTTTTTCCCATGCTACAATATGCCCAAATTCGTTTACCAGTTCTTTTGAATAAATAATATAATCTCTAATTGCTGCATCTGCATAGCGATCTGCTTTTTTATCAATATTTAATAGAGAAAGATAATAAGGATTAATAAAAAATGGAATTCCTTTCTTTTTTGCCTCAAAAAGAACTCCTATGGTTTCTTTATCAAGAGAATAATCTAACATCTTATTTAATAATTCAGGATCACGTATAGCAAATTTTAATTGAAATTTTTTTTGATCCCACCATTCATTAATTAAAGCTATTTTTTGGTCATTTGTATATTCGGGATTAAAATTATATGTATTGCTTTTTATCCGTCCTGAATCAACTATGCCTATTAGGATTTTGATTATTCTTTCTTTATTGGCTTGCCTTTGTAAAATTATTTTTTCATCAAGACCCGATGGATGCATGTTCATCCATCCTATAACTTTCTGATTACTTGGGCGGCTATATTCCTTTTGTCCCGAAAACTGTCGGAATAGTTCAAGCATATCTTTAAAAAAGTAATATTTGCCTTCTCCTGTTTCATTTTTAACTGCTAACCATAGTATTTTAAACGGTGTGTTTTTTCTAAGATTCTCCTTTACATTTAAATCAATGTAGCTTTGGTTTGTATGATCAATGTAGTCTAATAATCGGATTGTTCCAACATCCCTCCATGAGAGTTTTTCGAATGCTTTTCTACCTTTTTCAATATTCTTATAATAATTATAGGCATCCATATTTTTGATCAATTCACCTTCAGCCCATACTTTTATTGCATTGATTACTTCGTATTCATTAGTAGATGTAACAAGTATTTCTTTTAATCTTGGATTTTCTTTTAATATAAGCTCAATAACTTTTTTTGATCTTAAGCTCAGATTATTTTTCTCCTCCTGGGTTTTATTTTTCATAACAATTTATTTCAATCTGTATTCTCCAGATTTGTAAAAAGGCGTAATTGGAATTATTAATTTAATTTTTTTGGCCTATTAGACCAGAGGATTTAGTAGACGTAGTTTCTTATTTTGCAATATACAAATTTTCTTGTAAATGAAAAAATTTTAAAAAGAGGTACTTATTGAATCTTTATCTTAATGCCATGTGAGTAATCTACATAATACAAAATCTCAGAAAAAAATGTAAAGAAATTTTCTTCAAGAAATGTGTAATTTTCTTTTAGCGTAAGTATAGCAAATTCAGAATAATCGGGTAATGATGTAAATTTCGACATAGTGCTTAATACAGACCCTATTCCTTCAATTGTACGATATGAATACAATCGGTTATTCTCAATTAATTTTGGTATAAAAACCTGAACCTCGGTGGGTAATAAAAATTCGTACTTAAGTAAGAGTGCATAGAAATTTTGAGAATAATCATATAAAGGAATATTTGAAAACCGACTCCAATTGTTCGCCAAAAAATGATCGTAGAGGATATCAGTAACTATTCCTGCATATTTATGATATTGTATATAGAAAAGTTCTTTCGCCTTAATAACCGTCCGGTTTCTGTCAGTAAATGAATCTATGCTTCGGTGTAATCGTATGCCTCGTTGCATATTATCCGGATACATTTGAAAGGCACTCCCTTTAATATAATCACCAATAAAATTACCGATCCTGATCTGATCATCTTCGCCAGATAAATATATGTGGGCCAAAAAATTCATTTTTATTGGTATTCAAATTTTTATAAAATTCCCCAATGAATTAAAGTATAATTCTATACTAAGTTAAATGTTGTTTTAATGAAATTGTTCATTTGTATAACGAAATTGTGCATAATTTTCATGTTTCTTAACATGTTTTTTCTGAAAGCACCTATTTTACAGTAATTATCAGAGTATTAAAAGATTATTGAATACATCAATTAGAAACTTTGTATTTCAAGGATATTGATTTTTCGCTTTAAAAATTATCTTTGTTGCACTATAAATAATAATTAACAAAAAAAGGAGGAATTATGGCTAAGAAGAATGTGATCATTATCGGAGCCGCTGGAAGAGATTTCCACAATTTTAATACGTATTACAGAGACAACGCAGATTATAATGTTGTTGCTTTTACTGCAGCTCAGATTCCTGATATTGATGGCAGAAAATATCCTGCTCAATTAGCAGGTAAATTATATCCAAAAGGTATTCCAATTTTTGCTCAGGATGAATTACCAAGATTAATTAAGGATCTTAAAGCAGAAGATTGTGTTTTTTCATACAGTGATGTTCCATACCAGGTAGTAATGAATATTAGTGCTTTGGTAAATGCTTGTGGAGCAAATTTCGTTCTATTAGGTCCTGGTAAAACCATGATCAAAAGTACTAAACCTGTTATTGCTGTTGGTGCAGTTCGTACAGGTTGTGGTAAGTCTCAAACTTCAAGAAGAATAATTGAGTTATTAATGGAGCAAGGACTTAAAGTTGTTGCTATTCGTCACCCAATGCCTTATGGCGATTTAGTAGCTCAAAAAGTTCAGCGTTTTGCTACAGTTAAAGATTTGGCAAAACACAAATGTACTATTGAAGAGATGGAAGAATACGAACCACACGTGGTTAGAGGTAATGTAATTTATGCAGGTGTTGATTACGAAGCAATTGTTCGCGCTGCTGAAAAAGATCCTGATGGTTGTGATGTAATACTTTGGGATGGTGGAAATAATGACTTTCCTTTCTACAAACCAGATTTAATGGTAACAGTAGTTGATCCTCATCGTCCAGGTCATGAATTATCATATTATCCAGGCGAAGCAACTTTACGTTTAGCCGATTATGTTGTAATAAACAAAATGGATTCTGCTGATGCCAAAGATATTCAAACTGTTCGTGAGAATATTGCAAAAGTTAATCCTACTGCTATTGTTGTTGATGGAGCTTCTCCACTTACAATTGATAAGCCAGAATTAGTAAGAGGTAAAAGAGTGTTGGTTGTTGAAGATGGACCAACCTTAACTCATGGTGAAATGAAAATCGGTGCTGGTACTGTTGCTGCAAGAAAATGCGGAGCTGCCGAACTTGTTGATCCTAGACCTTACGCTGTTGGTAAATTAGCTGAAACTTTCAGAATATATCCAAATATTGGAACATTACTTCCTGCAATGGGTTATGGCGATCAGCAAATTAAGGATCTTGAAGCTACTATAGCAAAAACTCCTTGTGATGCTGTTGTTATTGCTACTCCAATTGATTTAAACCGTATTGTAAAAATTAAAAAACCAACTGTTAAAGTTGGATACGATTTACAAGAAATTGGTCAGCCAGATTTAAGACAAGCGGTTACTGAATTTGTAAAAGCTCATAAATTAGCTAAGAAGAAACCAGCTAAAAAATAGTTTTCTTACATTATTTAAAGGCGACTCAATTTATTGGGTCGCCTTTTTTTATTAATTTATGTACATAAAAAAAACTGCTCTTGATGGAGCAGTTTTACATATAATAAAATTAGGATTAACCTAAGTACTTTTTAAGCAGTTTGTTTTTTGATGAATGTCGTAGGCGTCGTATTGCTTTTTCTTTAATCTGACGAACACGTTCGCGGGTTAAATTAAGCTCTTCGCCAATTTCTTCAAGTGAAAGTTCTGTTCCGCCAATCCCGTAATAGTATTTAATAACAAGCTTTTCTTTGTCGGGCAAAATACTTAATGTACGCTCCACTTCTTTAGTAAGGGATTCATCTAAAAGATTTGAGTCGGCAGTTGGAGAGTCAGTATTTTCCATTACATCAAGCAAGCTTCCTTCTTCGCCTTCGGCAAAGGGAGCATCAACTGATAATGGTTTTCCCGACAATTGCAAAGTGTCTTCAACTTTATCTTTTGGCAAATCAACATAAATAGCTAATTCTTCTGCTGTTGGAGAACGATCAAATTGTTGCTCTAAAGTGGAATATGCTTTATGAATTTTATTTAATGAACCTACTTTGTTCAATGGTAAACGAACTACTCTCGATTGTTCAGCAATTGCTTGAAGTATCGATTGACGAATCCACCATACAGCGTACGAAATAAACTTAAATCCTTTGGTCTCATCGAAACGTTCGGCAGCTTTTATTAAACCAAGATTTCCTTCGTTAATAAGATCGGGCAAACTTAATCCTTGAAATTGGTATTGTTTAGCAACTGAAATAACAAAACGAAGATTTGCTTTTGTTAATCTTTCCAACGCGGCACGATCGCCTTTTTTTATTCGTTGAGCTAATTCAACTTCCTCTTCGGCTGTTACCATCTCTTCCTTACCAACATCTTGCAAATACTTCTCTAAAGAAGAACTATCGCGATTAGTGATAGATTTTGTAATTTTTAACTGTCTCATCTCAACTTCTCTTTACTCATTATTAATTTTGGTGTCATCACACACGTTGGGCTGGATACGAACAGATATTTTCCGGAAAATTCAATGTTTTTAACCCTTTACCCTAAAAAAGAATACTAATTACAAAAAAGAATGCAAAGTAGCAACTTTTTTTTTAGAAATAAAAACTTTTGCCATTACATCTTTAACGTAAAATATTAAAAAAAGTTTTGAAAAAGCAGAAAAAAGCATTTATTCATTAATGAATTTATAAATAGTATACAAATACTGACCTGCATCCTGAATTATAGTATCAGGGAAATCAAAATCGGGGTTGTGTAAATTGGGTTGATCAATTCCAGAGCCGATTCCAATTAATGCTCCTGGAATGTTTTTAGTATAATGCCCAAAATCTTCGGACCATTTAAATGGTTTTTCTAAAAGGAACAGATTAGAGTTATTGTTTTTTGCAACTGAAATTAACATCTCGATACATTCTGGATTATTTTCAGTTGATGGGAATTCTTCAACAAAATGTATGTTATAATCAATTCTATGTTCTGATGTTATTTCGTGAATCTTTTCAGTAGAATTTCTAATTAGCCATTCCATATCATTATCAGAAAATGCTCTTAATGTAATCATTACCTCAGCATAACCAGGCGATGTACCAAAAGCAATATCTCCCAACCGTGCATGAACAACAGTTGTTAGAACCATATCATTAAATGTTGCTTTGTTTGCATTTAAAGAGTCGAAAAAAGTAATAAGCTCTGCCATAGCAAGTGCGGGCGAAATACCTTTTTCTGGTTCCGAAGCATGTGAAGTCTTACCAAAAAGTTTTATTATCATCCCTTTTGATGCTGCGGCAAAAGCCCCTGATTTAAGCAAAATTTGGTTTTCTGCAAATCCTGGTATATTATGTATACCAAAAATGTAATCAGGGATTATAAAATTATTATCGGATAACACTTTAATAGCTCCTTCACCAGTTTCTTCGGCAGGCTGAAAAAGAAATACTGCAGTTCCCTTATGCGGCCTATCTTCTGAAAACATCCTAATAGTATTAGCAAGAATTGCTATATGACCATCATGGCCGCATAAATGAGCTATATTAATGTTTTTCGATTTATAAGGGATGTTCGATTCTTCCTGTATTGGTAAAGCATCCATATCGGCTCTGAACATTACTGTTTTGCCATGTTTTTTCCCCTCGAAAACAACCAGTAAACCGTAACCTCCAACATTTTCTATTATTTTATCAGGATTAAATCGTTGTATATAATCTTTTATTTGTTGTGATGTTTTCTTCTCGTTACCCGATAATTCGGGATATTGATGCAATATTCTTCTAAAATAAGTAATCTCGGTTATTTTATCTGTGTTTGAATTCATTTTATACTATGTTTTTTATTAGTGTAAATTTACCTTATAATTTTGGTTAACTCACAACTGATTTTAAAATAATAGTATAACTTCGCAGGCTATAAATACAAAAATAAATTGATAAATAAAGTATCTCTTACAGCTTATATAGCAGTATCATTCGCTATGATTTTTTGGAGTTTTACCTTTATCTGGTATAAAGAAGTATATCATTTTTATAATCCGGTAACCACAGTATTTTTTCGCTTGATTATTTCATCGGTTTTTTTGTTTTTATTAATGTATCCTTTAAAAAGATTGCAAAAAATACAAAAAGGGGATCTAAAATATTTTATTATAGTATCGTTTTTTGAGCCTTTTCTTTATTTTATTGGTGAAAGCTATGGTATTAAATATGTCTCAACAACCTTAGCAGCTGTTGTTATTGCTACAATTCCTTTATTTAACTCCTTTACCTCATCTTATTTTTTAAGCGAAAAGATTACCAGGATGAATTTGCTTGGAATTGTATTTTCGATAGTAGGAGTTGGATTAATGATATTTAATAAAGAAGAAGGAATAAATGCTTCTGTTTTTGGTATTGGAATGCTTTTGCTTGCTGTTGCTGCGGCAATTGGTTATGCATTTGTTATAAAAAAGCTTACATCAAAATACAATTCAATTAGTATTGTTACATATCATAATTTTATAGGCATATTCTTGTTTGTTCCATTATTCTTTATACTTGATTTTAGCGATTTTGTTCAAACTGGATTTGCAAAAGAGGGATGGATACCATTGGTTAAACTTGCTATTTTTGGATCGTCATTTGCATTTATTTTCTTTACTTTTTCGGTTCAGAAAATTGGAGTTGCAAAATCCAGTGCATTCACTAACCTTATTCCAGTGATTACTGCAATCATAGCCTTCTTTGTGCTAGATGAAGTTTTTAATATCAATAAGATTCTTGGCATATCATTGGTAATTGGTGGATTATTTCTTTCGCAGGTAAAAATAGGAGGTTTGCGTGATCGTATTCGTGATTATATTCGTCCTAGTGAATAATGAGTATTTTGAACCAAATATCATTAAATGAATTACGCGACAGAGCTTTAAAGTTGACGCCTGAAACGAAGCTATTCTTTGCTAGGTTAAAAAGGAAAAAACCTAAAAATCTGGATGACATTGTTCATCAATTACATGATGAAGTTTTTCAGGATATTGATTGTCTTAATTGCGCCAACTGCTGCAAGTCGATCAGTCCAACATTATATGAGAAAGATATTGAGCGACTTGCAAAGCATTTAAAAATAAAACCATCTCAACTGGTAGATGAGTATTTGCAAATTGATGAAGAAAACGACTATGTATTTCGCAAACAACCCTGCCCGTTCTTATTGCTCGACAATTATTGTATTGTTTACGAGAGTCGCCCAAAAGCCTGCCGAGAATATCCACATACCGACCGAAAAAGATTTTATCAGATTTTGGATTTAACCCTTAAAAACACCGAGGTTTGTCCAGCTGCTTTTGATGTGGTTGAGAAATTGAAGGGGAAAAAGGAACTTTTATAGGCAATTTATAGCTATAAACTAGTGAACTTATCATTTGAAAATTGGTTTTAGTATTAATGAATTTAATACTTAAACATCTTTTTATCCGTTATATCTAAAATTTAAGAATGGAAAAATTTATTTTAATTGCTTTATTTGGTTTTTTTATTACATCACTTAGTGCACAAGAATGGACTACTGATTATGATGAAGCTATAAAAACAGCAACTGAAAAAAACAGGAATATTGTATTGGTTTTTCAAGGTTCAGACTGGTGTGCACCGTGTATAAAATTAGAACGAGAAATATGGACAAGTGAAGAATTTAAAACATTTGCAAGCGGACATTTTGTATTATTAAAAGCCGATTTTCCACGAAAAAAAGCAAATCAATTAGACAAAGCTCAACAAGAAAAAAATAACAACCTAGCTGAGAAGTATAATTCAGCAGGAAACTTCCCTTTTGTTGTTGTTCTTAATGCAAATGGCAAAGTGCTTGGAGAAACAGGTTATCAAAAAATGACACCTCAGGAATATATTACTCTTTTAACCGAATTTGAAAAGTAGAAAATTGAAGAACTTTCTTTTAATAATTATCACATTCTTTTTCACTCAAAACCTGGTTGCTCAGCAAACTTATGTAAGAACATTAAAGTTAATGGGTTGCAGGTTTGATGTTACAGTTGTTGCAGAAAATTCAAATTTTGGTAATGAATATATAAGTCTCGCCATAAACGAAATAGAACGAATAGAGAAACTTATCTCTGAATGGGATTCAGAATCTCAAACCTCAGCAATAAATAAGAATGCAGGTATTAGTCCGGTAAAGGTTGATAAAGAATTGTTCGATTTAATTGATCGTGCTACAAAAATATCGAAATTAACTGATGGAGCGTTTGATATTAGTTTTGCGGCCATTGATAAGGTTTGGATATTTGATGGGTCAATGACTAAGAAACCATCGGATGACGAAATAAAGAAATCAGTTGAAAAAGTTGGCTACCAAAATATAATTTTGGATAAGGAAAAAAGCACCGTTTTTCTTAAACTGGAAGGAATGAAAATCGGTTTTGGTGCAATTGGGAAAGGATATGCAGCCGATAAAGCAAAAGCACTTCTAATAGAAAAAGGTGTAAATGCAGGAATAATTAATGCATCGGGCGATTTAAATGCCTGGGGAAAGCAACCGAATGGAGAAGATTGGATGGTTGCAATTACAAATCCTTTAAATAAAACAAAAGTTTTTGCCTGGTTACCTGTATATAATGGAGCAGTGGTTACTTCGGGTAATTATGAAAAATATGTTGTATTTGATAGTATCCGTTATTCGCATATTATCGATCCTCGAACTGGATATCCAAGTGCTGGAGTCGAAAGTGTTACCATTTTTACAACAAATGCAGAGTTTGCTGATGCACTGGCAACATCGGTATTTGTAATGGGTGTAGAAACTGGATTAAATTTTATTAACCAATTAAATGGTGTTGAATGCATTATTATTGACGATGGAAATAAGATACATACATCAAAAAATATAGACTTAAATAAAACAAACAATTAAAATGAAAAAAATATTTCTTCTTTTTATAGTGCTGCTTTTTTTTAGTTCATGTATGGTAGTTAAAGAATACCAAAAAGTGAATATAAACGACCCTGACATGGCTTTAAATTATCGAAAAATTGATCGTTTTGAATCTAATTTTCAAGCATACAGAGAAGCTGCATCAGGAGCAAATGGAGGAAAAACAGGTGGCGGTTGTGGTTGTAATTAATAAATAAAATCCAGATGAAAAAAACGATGATCTTGATTTTGCTTCTATCAAGTATATGTGGATTTTCCCAAAATATATCCAACGATTCTACTAAAGTTTATAAGAAAAGAGTGTTAGAATCATCAGAGATTGATTTCTTAACCAGTTACTATTTGCAGGATGGCAAAAATGCTGCTGTTACAGGAGGAATTGGTACAGAAAAATTAGATGATTTTACTTCCACTCTGGTTGTCGCAGTACCGTTAAATGCGGATGATGTTTTAACTGTTGATTTTGGTATTTCTGCATATTCATCTGCATCATCAAGCAATATAAATCCATTCGATGCCGATTACGCCAATGCTTTTCAGGCTTCTTCCGGTGCCTCAGCAAGTGATGTGTGGTATAATTTTGTGGGTTCATATAGTCACAGTTCGGATAACCGGAATTCAATCTGGGATGCCAAACTTTCTGTATCAATTGAATTTGATTATTACTCATTTGGTCTGGGCGGAGGATTTACGCAATTATTTAATGAAAAGAATACAGAATTAAGTGTTCATGGAAATGTCTTTATAGATTTTTGGGAAACCAAGTATCCGGTCGAGTTGAAACCTGCAGGAAGCTCCAATGAAGATGGTGATGAGCATTTTAATATAAGCAATTATATAATTACTGGGAATACTAATTACAATCCTATTTTTAAGGAATTTGATAATAAAATGCGTAATTCATATTCGTTGGGTTTTGGATTATCACAAATTCTATCCAGGAATTTTCAATCATTAGTTGCTTTGGATTTAGTGCTCCAACAAGGATTGTTATCAACACCCTATCAAAGAATTTATTTTAACGATATTGAAGATTCATTTATCGAGGATTTTCATTTAGCCGATGCCATTGAAAAACTACCTGATTTGCGATTTAAAGTAGCTGTTGGCAATAGATCTAGCTATTATTTAAACGAGCATTTTGTTTTACGTACTTTTTATCGTTATTACTACGATGATTGGGGAGTTACTTCTCACACAGCAAGTATTGAGATTCCAATAAAGATTACCGATAAGTTTACAATTTACCCTTCGTATAGGTATTATTCGCAAACAAGATCAGATTATTTCGCTTCATACGAAAACCACATATCAACAGAAAATTTTTATACTTCTGATTATGATTTGTCTGGCTTTATTGCAAACCAGTATAGTTTTGGAATTAGCTATACGGATATTTTTACTAATTCGCACATCTGGATATTTGGACTTAAAAGCGTTGATTTGAAATTTAATTATTATGAAAGAGATTCGGGTTTTAAAGCGGGATTTGTAGTTGCAGGATGCAAATTTATTCTCGATAACGACAAAAATATAATCCCAAACTTGCTTAATAAGATTGGATTATAAGGATTTTTAAATTATTTACCAACAAGCACATTTAATCCTTTTGGGATGATTTTAATTTTAAGTTCTTCGCCCATTTCACCGGGCTCTCCATCGAAATGAATTACATCTGGTTTTTTTCGCCGGATTGTTAGTTCATTACAACTAAATGTTTCAAGATAGCTACTTTTATCAATATTTTTAAGAAAGAGTCTTGCGCCAAGAAATGGTGCTGAATATAAAGGAAATTGATGCATTATGGCAACTTCTAATTGTCCATCGTCAACCATTGCTTTAGGAGCAATATGTGCATTATTTCCATATTGCGATGCATTGGCAACAGTTATAAGGAAAGCATCTCGAAAAATAGTTTTATTATTTAAATTTATCTCATATCGTTCTGATTTATATCTAATAAATTCCGAAACGGTTGCTTTTATATAATTAGCAAATCCACGTCCTTCATTTTTGGCAAAAATATGTCCAATATGTGCATCGAATCCAACTCCTGTAGTGCAAAAGAATAAACGGTCGTTAATTTGGCCATAATCCATTTTTAAAATATTGCCTTTCTGAATTGTTTGTAGTGCTTTTTTTGGATTCATAGGAATTTTAAGATGTCTTGCCAGTCCATTTCCCGAACCAATCGGAATAATTCCTAATATAGCATCGGTATTTACAATAGCACTGGCTACTTCATTAATTGTTCCATCACCACCCACGGCAACAAATTTTTTAATGCCTTGTGAGAATCTGTCTTTTACCTGCTGGTTGGCATCTCCTGAGAAGCGAGTATACACAATTTCATAGTTGAAATTGTTTTCTAAAATATACCTTTCAATTAAACTAATGGCATAATTTTTTCTTTTACCTCCGGAGATAGGATTGACAAAAAAAACAGCCTTATCTTTTTTATGAACATCCGCCATATCAATATTTCTAAATGATCAGGCAAAATTACTAATGATCAATAACTTTTCGAAACCTTTTGTAAAATAAATCATTGCACTTAAAAATTAAATAATAAGCTTACAAATAATTCGTTTACATGGAAGCAATTTTATAATACTGCCAATATTTGTATTTTTACTGAATGATTCGAAAATCTGCAATTATTTTTATTTTTATTTTTTTGAGTATAATCTCCAATGCTCAAATAGGAGGCATGCATACTTATAGTTTCCTCGATCTGGTTAATTCAGCAAGGGTTGCTTCGTTGGGTGGTAATGTAATTGCAGTTGACGATAACGACCTTAATTTTATTTGCCATAATCCGGCACTTTTAAATCCCGACATGAATCAGAGCCTTGTTTTGAATTATGTTAATTATTTTACCGATATAAATTATGGATATGTTTCGTATGCCAGAGAATATAAGAACTATGGTATGTTTGCAGCCGGTATTCAATATATTAATTATGGAAAGTTTATTGAAGCCGACGATAAAGGGTTTATAACAGGAGAGTTTAAAGCGTCTGAATATGCTATACACCTTGTTTATTCGAGGCCAATAGATAGTCTTTTTTCGTTTGGAATAAATATTAAACCAATTATCTCAACTCTCGAAAAATATACATCCATAGGAATAGCGGGTGATTTTGGTGTATTGTTTACCAACCGCGACAAGCTGTTTTCGGCAGCATTGGTTGTCAAAAATCTGGGTATACAATTAAAAGGATATACCACCGAAAGAGAATCATTGCCATTAAATATACAAATAGGTATTTCTCAAAAGTTAAGGCACGCACCTTTACGATTTTCAATTGTTGCAGATCATTTAGAAACACTCGACTTAACCTACGAGAAGCCCGAAAATGAATCTGATCTGCTGTTTGATGATGAAGAAGAGACAGAATCGGCCATTGACAAAGTTGCAGATCAAATTATGCGTCATATCATTATTGGCGCAGAGTTTAGTCCTATTGAAAATGTGTATATCAGAGCAGGTTATAATTACCGTCGACGCAAAGAAATGATTATTGATTCAAAAACGGGAATGGTAGGTTTTTCGTTTGGCTTTGGTGTTAAAATATCTAAGTTTCATATTAGCTATGGCAGGGCAACATATCACCTTGCCGGAGCATCGGATCATTTTTCAATAAGCACTAATCTCGAAAGTTTTTACAAAAGGAAATAGCAAAAGCCACTTAATTGCCTAATTATTAAACTTCATATTGAAATATTCTACCATATAGTCCACCAATTTATCCAGTCCATTTTGAATTTGATTTCCAATTACCATTCTCATCATTGGATTTAATTCTGCTTCAAGTGTTAATCGCAGAGCTGTTGAGCTTGTTTCTTCGTCTACTGGTTTTAGCTGTATCCAAAAAAAGAAGCTGAATGGGCCGCCATTGCTGGTAATTTTTATCAGTTTAAAGGGTTCTTTTTCTACCATCTTTAATCCTGCTTTTCCGAGTCCGGATACGGTAAATTGACATGAATCAGCTGTGGCCGAGAAATCAGAAACCTTATCGGCCGGAATAATATTTTTCAGATTGGTAAAATCAGAAAGAAAAGTATAGATTTTTTCATCCAGCAAATTGATTTTGCCTGTTTTGCTTATGTACTTGCTCATTTTTATTGGTTCCAAGTTTCAGGATTAGTTCTCCATTGCTTAAGGGTTTCAATGTCCGACTGCTTAATATATCCTGTTTCGAGAGCAGTCTCGATTAAAACATGGTAGTTGCTTAATGTGTGGAGAGTTACGTTATCTTTTAAAAAGTTTTGAGCAGCATGATCGAATTCATATGTAAAAATTGCAACCATACCTATTACTTCGATTTGTGCATTTCGAAGAGCTTCAACAGCTTGCAAACTGCTTTTTCCGGTTGATATTAAATCCTCAATTACCACAACTTTACTTCCGGTTTTTATTTCACCTTCGATCATATTGCCTAATCCATGTTCTTTAGGTTTAGGTCGAACATACACAAAAGGCAATTCAAGAGCTTCGGCTACAAGTGCTCCTATAGCTATTGCTCCAGTTGCAACACCTGCAATTGCATCAGGTTTTCCGTATTTTGAAAGTATTATCTCAACAAAACCTTCTTTAACAATTTTTCTTATTTCAGGATAAGAAAGTGTTTTACGATTATCACAATAAATAGGTGATTTCCAACCCGAAGCCCAGGTAAAATAATTTGCAGGTTCTAACTTTATTGCCTTAATTTGCAGTAAAGATTGAGCTATCTTCTTTTCTAAATTTTCCATACCACAAATGTATAAAGTTTTTTATAACGATCGTACAGTTTTTTTTATCGATGACTTTCAAAAGTACTTCGATTTAAACGAAGGATTGTTTTATAAATTCACTGATAGAAATCAATTACGTCAACTCCTTGAACTATTTTCTAATGTTCCTGGTTTTAAAAATCTGTTTATTTATCACAACGATATTGATTTTGTTTTCTCAGAGTTTTCTTCACTTTTTAAAATTATTGAAGCAGCTGGTGGACTCGTTAAAACACCAGATGATTATTTTCTGATAATAAAGCGAAAAGGTTTATGGGATCTTCCCAAAGGGAAACTCGAGCGTAAAGAAAAGTCAGAAAAAGGCGCCATTCGAGAAGTAGAAGAGGAGTGTGGAATTTCAAACCTAAAACTATCCGATCAGATTGAAACAACATATCATATATATACTGAGAATGATAAGCAAATTCTGAAAAAAACTATCTGGTACGAAATGTTGCATGATGGAAATGTAACGCTAACACCTCAAACCAAAGAACAGATAACTGAGGCAAAGTGGATACATAAAAACAATATACACGAGATTAAACAGAATACCTATGCATCTATTATTGAGGTGTTAAAAAAGGGGAAGGTAATTTGATAGTCATTAGTGATTGGTGAATAGTGATTTGAAAAAGAGTATTAATACTCTATTATCTCAAATAAATTATTATAGACATTATTTACAGATTACTGCTCACAATTTACCATGCACCATTCCCTGCTCACAACTCACATTTCACCATTCACAAGTCACGGCTCACCAATCACCATTAAATATCGCCGTTCTTGCGCATGACATTAAAAATGTAGTATTCAATATTCTCTCCGGGAGTTGCAGCTGGCGATAGCGCAAGTTTTCCTTCTTTGTCAATAAAGTAATATGTTGGCACAGCACGAATATCAAACTCTTTAAAAACTTCAGATTGATTCCCATAATAAAGGAATGTAAATGGATAATCCTTTTTCTCTATGAAATTTTTCATTTGAGCAAGGTTGTCGTCCATACTAATTATTACAATCTCGAAATTCTGGTGTTGTCGCTCGTACAATTTCCTAAGCATTTCAAATTCCTGAATACATGCATAGCTTAAACTTACACAAAATCCAAGGTATACGTACTTTCCTCTGTATTTTTGCAAGCTAACCATGTTACTGTCTTTATCGAGCAATTCGAAATAGGGCGGCTCAAAACCAACCATAAGTCGGGTGACTTTTTTTCTTATATTTTCGGCAATAATTTTATGTTCTGCAATTTTAGTTTGAAGTGCCAGCGAATCAAGAACAATTAACATGGCAGAACGCGAAATTTTATCATCGTAAAATTCATCGTGTAAACATTTAAGAATTACCAGTTCTTTTAAGGTATCGTTCTTTAAAATTTCATCACTGCCAAGTGTGTTTTTTAAAGCAGTAATACTTTTAAGTTTACCTATATCTGAATAAATCTTTTCGCCATTCTCTGTTCTCCCAAAATAACCAAAGAACTTATCATACACCTGATTAAATAATTGCATGTAAGCTTTGTTGTTATACAAAACCTTATTTTTAAGGTAATAAGAATCTGAAATGCTTCTTGATTTTTGATGATTTGAAATATGTAAAAAGGCGGCAAAAGTGTAAGTTTTATAATCATTAAAGAATGGATTGTCAATATTCTTAAATATAGAATCAACTTTATTTATTTCAGTAAGGGCATTAAAGGCAGAAGATTTAATATAAATCAAATACGCATTTGCTTCAAACATTTTAGTGTACTCATGGTTAAACCAAGCCAGGAGATAATTTAGCTCATTATCCGATGAGTTTTCAACACCCAGATGATAAAGTTCTGGTTCAAAATAGGGATTTAACCTATCGGCTGTACTTTTATCTTTTTTTTCAGGAAACAAGAGAATGTATTCTTTATCTGGTTCAACAAATATAAATGCTTCATAAACTCCAAGATGTGCGAATACATAAATTGTTTCATCAGTTTCGAATGAGCAATCGAACTTGCCAGTGCTATCTACAATCGCTGAACATAACAATCTCTCGGTAAAAGTAATTTGATCAGAATAGGTTAGGAACTCAAGTTTGTGCCCTGCGTAATCAGGAATATCTCCTTTAAAAACAACTCTTCCGGCTAGGGATGTAAATGAGATTAGAAGAAAATAACTTACAATTAAAAACCTGAGCTTTACCATTAGAATACCTTTTTATTTTTTACTGATCTTCATTTTTAATGGTACAAACTTACTAATATCCCCACCGTGACGATATATATCACGAACTATCGATGAGTTAATTGGAGTATGTTCGGTAATTGTAAGAAGAAATACTGTTTCAATATCATTATACATGGATTTATTTACTTGAGCTATAGCTCTTTCAAATTCGAAGTCAGCAGATGTTCGAAGGCCTCGTAAAATATAGCTGGCGCCGACACTCTTGCAAAACTCAACTGTAAGTCCTTCGAAATGTACAATTTCAATTTTAGGATTATCTTCGAATACCTGCTTAATAAAGTTTTTCCTTTCTTCAAGCGTAAAAAGTGCGTCTTTCTTTGGATTTAAACCAACAGCAATAATTATTTTGTCGAATAACTTTGATGCTCTGTTTACTATAGATTCGTGACCAACGGTAAACGGATCGAACGATCCTGGAAATACAGCTATTTTTTCCATACTATTTGAATATTGAAATTTATACAACAAACTTATAACATTTGTTTGAATAATTCTGCTTAATAAAAGTTAAATAGGCTAAACAAGGTTTTAATGCCCTATTTAGCCTAGTTAAAACGAATTAAATAAACAAAGAATTTTTAAATCTAGTAGCTTTTTACTTCAATACCCCCAAACACAACATCTGCTTTTATGTACAAATAATTGGTGTCTTTGCTAAAAGCCTCTGTTTTGTATTGAGTTGATCCAAAAGAAGCATTATTTCCATTTGGCATTTGGGCCGAGCCAAAAACGGCTTCTGCTTTAATTCGGATAGGTGTTTTCTCACTTATTTTAATATCGGTACTTCCAAAAATCACATTTACATTAATTTCTTTTGATCCTTGCGACAAGTCAATATCGCGTAGGTCAATCATGTTGCTACCAAATATTACATTAAACTCTTTGTGTTCAGCATCAAGTCCTTCAACACGTCTTTCACCAAACATTGTTGTGTTTTCATCATGACGTACTTTCCAAAAAGTATGGTTTCCCAAAAGGATCTTTATCCCTAAAAAGATAAAGAAGAAAGCGATAATAAATTTAACGATGGGGAAGTCGATATTAAAAACGACACGTATTACTATACCTAATCCAATTAAGATTAAGAGTATTCCCCAAAACATTCCTGCGCCCATTTTCATAGTATTAAAGATTAAACAATAAATAGTTAAAAAGATAAATTTACTGAAATAAATAAAACAGTCAAGTATTACATGTAAAAAACAAATTCTTATTGTTTTGTACGTTCAACTTTTGTTGCAAAATACTTTGTTTCACCACGCCACGGAAAAGCCATATAGCGTTTTTTAAAATGCAGATTTACGCGTTCACCACTTAATGCAACTTCTTCCAGTGCTTTAATTACTTCGGTTTCGCTTTTTTCAACTGAAAAGTTGAATGATTCTGCAATCGGACTGGCACCTTTTAATGCTCCAAAAGTTTCGAGATTTAGTTTGCCTTCGTAGGTTTTGAAAATCACACCTTTTTCACTTATTCGCAGCACTTTTCCTGCCATTACACCTCTTTCATAAACAGCAAAATAATTAAAGGAGAAGTAACCAACAAGTAAAAGCAGAAGTAAAATGAGAATACCTTTTATTATTTTCATAGAGTTGAATTTTATTATCAAATTTACGATAAAACGCTTATACTTTTACTGCTTTTTTAACCTTTTCCTTTAAAAGCGCAATTTGCAATACTTCCATAATATCTTTAACATAATGGAATTTCAATCCTTCAATATAAATGTCTTTTATTTTACCAATATCTTTTCGATTTTCCTCTGATATTATAATCTCTGTAATATCAGCTCTTTTTGCTGCAAGAATTTTCTCTTTTATACCGCCAACTGGTAAGACCTTTCCTCGTAATGTAATCTCGCCTGTCATAGCCAGATTACTTTTTACTTTTCGCTGTGTATATAATGATGCGATGGATGTTGCCATTGTAATACCTGCCGAAGGTCCGTCTTTTGGTATTGCGCCTTCAGGAACATGAATATGGATATTCCATTTTTCGAATGCTTCATCAGAAATATCTAAATCTGCTGCATGCGATTTTATATATTCCAACGCAATAACAGCCGATTCTTTCATTACATCACCAAGGTTTCCTGTTAATGTCAATGTCCCTTTTCCTTTACTTAAGCTGCTTTCGATAAACAATATTTCACCACCAAAAGCTGTCCAGGCAAGTCCTGTAACAACTCCTGCGTATTCATTGCCTTGGTATTTGTCTTTTGAGAATTCGGGCGGACCTAAAATTGTTTTAATATCAGTTATAGTAAGATTTTTATTCGATTTCTCGTCGAAAGCAATTTTTCGTGCAACATTACGCATCACTTTAGCAATGGTTTTGTCCAATGTTCTTACACCCGATTCGCGTGTATGATTCTCAATAATATACTCAATTACTGATTTGCTAAATGCAACTTTCGATTTATCAACGCCATGTGCTTCAAGTTGTTTTGGAACCAAATGACGTTTTGCTATCTCAACTTTTTCTTCAACGATATAACCACTTACGTCTATCATTTCCATACGATCGCGCAATGCTGGGTTTATTGTGGCTACCGTATTTGCTGTTGCTACAAACATAACATTTGAAAGATCGTATTCGAGTTCAAGATAGTTATCGTGAAAAGCATTGTTTTGTTCAGGATCAAGCACTTCAAGTAATGCCGATGCAGGATCACCATGAAAATCTTTTCCTACTTTATCAATCTCATCAAGAATAAAAACAGGATTTGATGATTTTGCCTTTTTAATGTTTTGAATTATTCGTCCGGGCATTGCACCAATATATGTTTTACGATGGCCACGAATTTCGGCTTCGTCGTGCAAACCACCAAGCGACATGCGAACATAATTTCTTCCCAGTGCTTTGGCTATGGATTTGCCTAGCGATGTTTTTCCAACTCCCGGAGGTCCATACAGACACAAAATAGGAGATTTTAAATCGCCTTTTAGTTTTAATACAGCAAGGTATTCAAGAATTCTGTCTTTTACCATCTCGAGGCCAAAATGATCTTCGTCAAGTATATCCTGTGCTCGTCTACTTACAAAAATATCCTGGGTAAATTCGTTCCAGGGCAAATCAAGCAATGTTTGTAAGTAGTTTAACTGAACCGAATATTCGCCCGAAGCAGGATTAAGTCGCTGCAATTTCTCTATTTCTTTACCAAATGTTTCTGCTACTTCCTTATTCCATTTTTTCTCTTCAGCCTTTTTTTGCAGTTCAGTTATTTCCTGATCCAGTGGGTTGCCACCCAACTCGTCCTGAATTGTTTTCATTTGCTGATGCAGCATATATTCTCTCTGCTGACGGTCTAAGTCCGTTTTTACCTTACTCTGAATATCATTTTTAAGCTCGAGCATCTGCATTTCGCGCGATAGATGCTCAAGAAGCTTAATGGCTCTTTCTTTCAAATTGCTCATTTCGAGCAAAGCTTGTTTGGCCTTTATGTCGATATCGCTATTTGAACATATAAAATTGATCAGAAACTTTGGATTTTCGATATTTCTAACTGCAAAAGATGCTTCGGGAGGGATATTACTTGAAAGCTTAATAATTCGTAATGAAATATCTTTTAAAGAACCAACAATGGCTTCAAATTCTCTGTTTTTATCTACAGGATACTTGTTCAATCCGAGCGTAACTTTTGCTTTATGATAAGGCTCGGATTGAAGTAGCTGAGTAATTTTAAACCGCTGACGACCCTGGATTATAACAGAAGTACTGCCATCTGGCATTTCAAGAACCTTTAGTATATGAGCAACTGTACCTGTTTTATAAAAATCATTTTCTTCAGGTTCATTTATTTGAGGATCTATCTGTGCAACTGTTCCTATAATCTTATTACCCCTGTATACTTCATTTACCAAACGAATGGATTTTTCTCTTCCTACAGTTATGGGTAATATTACACCCGGAAATAGTACTGTATTTCGCAATGGCAGAATAGGCAGCTCTGCAGGAATGTCTGCTTTTTGTAGATTCACATCATCTTCATCATCAGAAATAAGAGGTATAAAATCTCCATTATTATCCATCTCGCTCCCTAAAACTATGCTTCCTATTATTCTGGGATTTCTATTCTTTTCACTCATTCTTATCAATCTTAAAATTCATTTATGCCGACAGATTGTCAGCCTTTAAAAAAAAACTATTGGAATTATATATTGGCAATAGATGTGCCAAAGAAAAATTGCTTGAACCAATTATACTTACAGCATAATTCTGATTTAATAATTATATTCTTCTGTAATGAGCAGTAATCTCAAAAACTTTAGATAAAATGTTTTTTTCAGTTTCGTTAAATTTAATTCCTCGTCGTTCCATAACTTTCTCAGCAACTTCAAATGCCTTTTCTATTGAAAAAACTGAAAATCCATGAGATCCCCCCCATGAAAAGGATGGAACAAAATTTCGGGGAAATCCTTCGCCAAAAATATTTGCATTTACACCAACTACAGTACCTGTATTAAACATAGTATTAATGGCGCATTTGGAATGATCGCCCATAAATAAACCGCAAAACTGCAATCCTGTTTTTATAAATTTTTCAGTTGTGTAGTTCCATAATCGTACCTCAGCATAATTGTTTTTCAGGTTCGAGTTATTGGTATCTGCTCCCAGATTGCACCATTCACCAATTACAGAGTTTCCAAGAAATCCATCATGGGCTTTATTTGAATATCCCATAATTACGGAGTTATTAACTTCGCCACCGACCTTACAATGTGGACCAATAGTAGTGGGTCCATAAATTTTAGCTCCGAGTTTTAATGTTGAATGTTCTCCAAGCACAAATGGACCACGTATTAGCGAACCTTCCATTATTTCTGCATCTTTGCCAATATATATAGGGCCTGTTGATGCATTTAATGTTGCAAACTCTAATTTTACACCTTCTTCGATAAAAATATTTTCTTTACCCAGAATATTATTTGTTGAGCTAATAGCCTGAGAATTTCTGTTTTTTGTGATTAAACCAAAGTCCGATTCAATATTTTGCCCATTTAAACTAAAAATCTCCCAAGGCCAATTAATTTTTAATAGGCTTGAACTATATTCAGAAAACTTATACGATTGTACGTTGTCATAACTAAATTCTGCAATTTCTTTCTCTTCAAGTCTTGCTGCTATTAATTGATTATTTTTTACTATAGAACATGAGTTATTTAAATCAAGAATAGTCTTAACTAGTTCTAAATCAGGAATTACAGAACCATTAATCAATATGTTTTGGGCTCCGGTTTTTAACGAATATTTGGTATTAAGATAATCTTTAGTAATGTAAGAAATTGGCGAATTTAAATACTTTTCCCATTTTTCTCTTATAGTAAGTATACCGGTTCTTATTTCGCATACCGGCCTTGTAAAAGTTAAGGGTAATAAATTATCCCAGCTGTTATCATCGAATAAGATATAGTTCATATGAGTAAAGTTTTTCAAAGTAATACTGACAAATTTACATAAAAAAAGCTCCACGTTCGCGGAGCTTTAAATTTTATATAAAAGAATAACTTATTCTTTACCCTTTTCGATGTGTTTTTTGTACTTGTTCATATACTTATCAACACGTCCAGCAGTATCAACAAGTTTCATTTTACCTGTATAAAACGGATGAGAAGTATTTGAAATCTCAACTTTAATCAATGGATATTCGTTACCGTCTTCCATTTTTATCGTTTCTCTAGTAGCAGTACATGATTTGGATATAAAAGTTTCACCATTTGACATGTCTTTAAAAACTACTAATCGATAATTTTCCGGATGTATTCCCTTTTTCATTTTCAAACTCCTTATATTATGCTATGCTATTTTATTTCAAACTAATTTGGTTTGCAAAAGTAAATATTGTTATTAAAAAAGCAAAATTAAATCATGTTTTTTTTATTTATCATAGAGAAAACCACTTTTTTAGGTCATAATTTGATTTTCCAATCATACTTCTATGAGTAAATTCATTCGTATTTTTATGATATTCATAAGATTCAGCCCATTTTTTATGATTTTTTGCAATTTCTTCAATAGCATTTACAAAATAATCAATTTCTGAATTCAGGGTAGTAGGATGTATTGACCAACGGACCCATCCTGGCTTTTGCGATAAATCACCATGATTAATAAGCTGTGTAATCTCATGCGAATAGTTATAACTTACATCTAATAGGTAATGTCCGTATGTTCCGGCACATGCACAACCGCCACGAACCTGTATTCCATAGCGGTCGCTAAGGATTTTAACCACAAGGTTATAATGTACGTTTTCGATATAAAATGATAGTGCACCAATACGATCAATCACATTATCAGCTAATATTCGAACACCTGGAATTAACCTGAGTCCATTAAATGCTCTCGGTATTAGTTCTTTTTCGCGATTTTCAATGTTTTGAACGCCCATTTGGTCTTTAAGTTCAAATACTAATGCAGTGCGTATCGCTTGTAAAAAGCCCGGAGTTCCACCATCTTCCCTTAATTCGATGTTGTCAATATATTTATACTCACCCCAACGGTTTGTCCAATCAACTGTTCCTCCACCCGGATTATCTGGCGCCTGACTATTATATAAACTTGAATCAAAAATTAAAATCCCAGCAGTTCCTGGTCCTCCTAAAAATTTGTGGGGAGAAAAGAAAATAGCATCTAATTTTTCCATTGGATCTTCGGGGTGCATATTTATCTCTGCATATGGTGCCGATGCAGCAAAATCAACAAAACATACGCCCCCATATTCATGCATTATTTTAGCTAGTTTATGATATGGAGGTTTTACACCTGTAACATTAGATGCCGCTGAAAAAGAACCAATCTTTAGTTTTCGGTCTTTATATTTTTCAAGTTCTTTTCTTAAATTTTCGGGACTAACAAGCAGATTTTCGTCAGGTTCAATAATAACCACCTCTGCTGCAGTTTCATACCACGATGTTTGGTTCGAATGATGTTCCATATGAGTTATGAATACAATTGGTCGATCCGTTTCGCGTAAACATTCCTTATGTTTTAGCATTCCACAGCCTTTTAATCCCAAAATACGCTGTAGTTTGTTAATTACTGCTGTCATGCCAAAACCGGCCTGAACAATTACATCGTTTGGTGATGCATTTACATGTTGCTTAATTAATTTCTGGGCGTAATGATAACTATGTGTCATCAAGGTGCCTGTTTCGCTTGTTTCTGTATGAGTATTTGCTATATAAGGGCCAAACTGTTCTAGTATTTTTCTTTCGATCGGAGCATATAATCTGCCACTGCCAATCCAGTCGGCATACATAATTTTTTGTACACCGTTTGGTGAAATGTAGGTTGTGTCTATGCCAACTATATTCTTACGGAACTGCTCAAAATATGATTCTAATGTATTCATAACAAAAGATTTTTTATTTCCGGGTGGTAAAAATAGAATAAAGCTTTCAATATTCCGAAATATAATTATCTATTCTTTACTATTTCAAATTATTCAACAATCCAAATGTTATTTTAATTTATCAATATTTGGTCAGCCAATTATAAAACTAAATGTAAAAATGTTTGAGAAAGCATTTGTGCAAAAGATATTTTAATCTACCACAATATGTTAAGTTAAAGTTTAATTCGAATTTGAGCTTTTATTTCTGACTTTGTATTCCCCTGAATCTCCGAAAGACCTGATGAAATAACGTTTAAATTAGAATAATAGCTTTGCGAATATCGAACCCATAAATCAATATTTTTTGTAATAGAATATTTTAGATTAAAGTAGAACCTTGTTCCTTGTGAATAGTAAGCAGGAATTGAGAAGGCATAAAGTAAATCACTCTCATATGCATAAATTCGTGCATTGTATGTGTCGGTGTCGAAAACGGCATATCTTAGATTAATTGATAATGGAATTCGAATTAAACTGTAGAAAATATCTTGGTAAACCAGATAACCATATTCAGAGTTATTTTCAGCTTTTTGGTATCGGGAGGTTTCAATACGGCTTTTTAATGATAGTTGTTTGCTTAAATTATAACTAAGGTGATAGCGAATTTTAAAACTTTCTTCCTGAACCAATTCCTTTAAACCTTCTTCTGTACTTTGATTAACCTGTTTTTCCTCATACTTTACTCTAAAGTACATGCTCACGCTTCGTATGGGATTAAAATCTGCCTGTGCAAAGTAATCAACGCCCTCCGATGGTGCATCTGCTGAGTTACTTAGCCAAGGAAATTTATATGTATCGTAGTATGCAGAAATTTTCCAGTGCTTAATAGGATAAACTTCAATTCCAAAATAGAGTCCTGATTCGTTGTTTGCCTTTGACGATTCTGCAAACGCATTTCCATAATTTGATTGGTAATTTTTTTCATAATGCCGGTGTAAAACCGATAACGAAACCTGGGGGGCAATGCTCACCAACATACCGTTTAAAAAAGCGAGTCCGCCATTATCACTAATTGCTTCTTCTCCAAAGAAACTAAAATCGCGTAAACCAAACTGGTAGTCGATACTAATATTTGAGTTCTGGTTTCCCTGAAAATCAAACTGGCTTTGTGGAGTAGTGGTTTTAACTAAATCAGCGCCATATTTGTAATTTAATCCGGTTAATCCTAATTTAAATTTTGAATGATTGTAGGTTATGTTCCCTCCAATAAGTTGTTCTGAAATAGATTTCTCATCAATTATTTCAGATGGAATTGAATGTAAACCAGAATTCTGAAAGGCCGAGATTGCAGCAACCTCATCATCTATACTATCAGTTATATTGGCATCAATGTTTTTATATGATGCGAACGCAGTAATATCGAAATTTTTGAATCTAACAGTTGTTCCGGCACCACGCATAAACTCGTTTTCATTGGCCGACGAATACTTGGATAATCCCTGGGCTCTTTTTCTAATATTCAAAACATACGATGATTTTCCGGATGACAGATCTGATAACAAGACCAAGCCCTGACCGAATTTGGCTTGAAAATCGCCAACAACAATTGTTTTAAAAGCACCTAATTCATTCAAAAGCAAATGGGCCGAATAAAAATCAAAACCATGAGAGTTGCTTCCTTCAAAAAACTCCTCGCCAGCATCTTTTTCTGCAGTAAAACCAAAGCTCATTAGATTTTTATAATTGTATTTGTATCGGGTATATAGCTTTGTTGCATTACCAAGATATCGTGAATTAGGATTTGCAGTAAGTGCCGAATCACTTATGTTACTAAATCCTTTTTGCTCCTCCAACACCTGTTGAGCTCTAATGAAAACCTGATTGTTACCGTATATTAATGCATTTCTAAAGGTGTTTTGTTTTTTCTGATCAGTTTTCGCAATTGTAATAAATGGTAAAATAAGATCAATATCTTGCTGAGAAAAGCCATAAACTAACTGTAGCTCATAAATGGTAAGCATTTCGCCATTCTTCTTAATATAATCCAGGAGACTTAAAATCTGAAAATCATTTAGAATTTGCAGTTTTTCCAGATCTTCGGTTGTAGCATTATTAAGATTAAGTGGATTATTTAAAAAATAATTCAAATCTTCGTACAGTGAGGTATAGTCTAGCTCAATATCTGTTCCCGATGCAATATTCTCAATTAGGTCTTCGATAACCAGTTTTTTTTCCTGTACATCTTGGGTAAAAGCATCTATACTGAATAGTATCAATATAAAAAATAAAATAGTTTTAAGTTGGGTGTATGGTTTTTTAAAATCCATAGCTTAACGAGAATGAGGGTGTAAAACCAAAAGTTTGATGTTTTAAAAACCCAACATGAAGATTTATATCGGAATGGTGAAGTCCTACTCCGAAAGAATAGTTTGACGGATTGGTTGAAATACCTGCCTGAAGTGAAACAAGATCGATAAGTTTATAATCAATTCCTGCTTTAAAAATCGCATCCTGATCAAGATCCTTTTCGGTCTCAATGGCTAGCAATGCTTTATCAGAAAAGAAGTATCCAATTCCGGCTTTGTATATGGTAGGAATATTTTCACTACCCATTTTGCTGCGGGATGGATTATAAACACTTACCCCTACAAATAAATTATTTATAGGTTGTGATAAAATACCTATCTCGAATGTAACAGTGCTCGCAGAGCCATATTCACCAGCAATTTGTGTGTGCAGGTAATTAAGTTTTACACCAGCTGAAAAATACTCGGTGAATGTTCTCCCGAAAGCTAATCCAGCTTGAATTTCATTGTAAGCAGAAAATCCATAATAATCAAATGTAGCAGCTAAGGTGCCTGTTTTAGTTGGCACTGCCACTCCAATGCCCTGAGAATTCTGTTCTGAGATAAACCCTGAGCGATGGAAAACCCCAGCAGTAATTTGTTGTAGGTAGCCTAATCCGGCTTGATTATTATATATCGACCAGAAATCATTTAGAGTAACAGAAGTATTGGCCATGGCAGCGCTTCTTGCACCGGCAGTAGTATAATTATATTGAGCGTTGGTTTTTTGAGAAAGCAAAAAGAGGGATAGAAAAAAGAATGCCAAAACAAATTTACTTTTGCTCATTTTATAATTAATTAAAAAACTGTTTTGAGGAAAAATCCCTTTATGAACAGTTTCTATATTTTATTTAATTTGTTTTGTACTCGAATTTTATTTTCGATATGTCCTCGTTTGCTTTAACGATCTTCGATTTAAGGTCTACTTTAAAATCGACCAATGCTTTTTTAAGTTTTTCATCGGCAGTAGCTAGAATCTGAACCGCAAGTATTCCTGCATTTTGAGCTCCATCAATTCCGACTGTTGCAACCGGAATCCCGGGAGGCATTTGCACAATAGCCAGCAATGCATCTAAACCATTAAGCGATGCATTGATAGGTACACCAATAACAGGAACAGTAGTCATTGCAGCAATAACACCCGGCAAGTGAGCAGCCATTCCAGCTCCTGCAATAATTACTTCAATTCCGTTCTCGCGTGCCGATTTAGCAAATTTCTCTACTTCATCTGGTGTACGATGTGCCGATAAAGCATTAATTTCAAATGGTATTTTAAAGTCGTTAAGCACTTTTGCAGCTTTTTCCATAATTGGCAGGTCAGATGTGCTGCCCATGATGATACTTACTTTTGCTTTCATATTTATTACAGATTTTATAATCTAAAAACGTAACTTTGTGCATTAATTTTTATCTTCGCAAGATACTTAAAATTGAAATATTTCATATACAATGAAAAAAATAAAACTTAAAGATAAAGAATTTGGAGTCAGCCTCGACTCTGATGAAATTTATAAAATAGTTAAACAGGTTGCTCAAAAAATCAACAGCGATTATAAAGGTAAAGAAACTCCTTTGTTTATAAGTATCTTGAACGGATCTTTCATGTTTACTGCTGATCTTTTAAAGCAAATTGATATAAACTGCGAAATTACGTTTTTAAAACTTTCTTCTTACCTTGGAACATCAAGTACTGGTAGCGTTAAGGAACTAATAGGTATTAACGAAAATATTCAAGGCCGACATGTTATTGTTCTCGAAGATATTGTTGATACCGGGATAACTCTCGAGCAAATTTTACTGGAACTTAATAAACAAAAACCTGCCGATATTAAAATCGCTACTTTTTTGTTTAAACCTGCTGCTTATAAAAAAGACATAAAGATCGATTATGTTGGAAAAGAAATTCCAAATGATTTTATTATTGGATATGGTCTCGACTATGATGGACTAGGGAGAAACTTACCTGATATTTATACCTTAATACAATAAAAGACTAATTTAATTAATGCTCAATATTATTTTGTTTGGGCCTCCGGGTGCAGGAAAAGGAACGCAATCACAAAAACTAATCGAGAAGTATGGTTTAGTTCATATATCTACAGGCGAAATTCTGAGAATCAATATTGCTGAAAAAACTCCTTTGGGTATCGAAGCCCAAAAATATATCGATCATGGTAATTATGTTTCTGATGCAATTGCCTTGGAAATTGTTATGAACGAAATAAATAAAAATATTCCTTGTAATGGTTTTGTTTTTGATGGATTTCCAAGAACAACTCCACAGGCTGATGAGTTTACAAGAATTCTTGGTAAATACAACTCTGAAATAACTGTTCTTATTTCACTTGAAGTTGATGAGGAAACCCTGGTAAAAAGATTATCCAACCGATCAGAAAAATCGAACAGGCCTGATGATACCTGTGATCAGATTATAAAAAAAAGACTTACAATTTATGAGAATAACACAAAAATTGTAAAGAATTATTATAAAAAATTAAATAAATATCAATCTATTAATGGTTTAGGTGATATTGACAAAATTTTTAGTGATATTTGCAAAGTGATTGATAACATCTGTAAAAATTAGAATATGTCGGGAGCGAGTTTTGTTGATTATGTGAAGATATTTTTTCGTTCGGGTAAAGGAGGCGCGGGATCTCCCCATTTGCATCGTGAAAAGTTTATTGATAAAGGAGGACCCGACGGTGGTGATGGTGGTCGTGGAGGGCATATCATTTTAAAAGGAAATGCACAACTTTGGACCTTACTGCATTTGAAATACCAGAAACATATTTTCGCAACCAGCGGTATGGCTGGAGCAGGATGGGAAAAAACAGGTGCTAATGGCAAAGATGTTTATGTCGAAGTTCCTCTCGGCACGGTTGCTAAAGATGGCGAAACAGAAGAAATATTATTTGAGATAACCGAGGATGGTGAGGAGAAAATTCTTTTAGAAGGTGGACGAGGAGGACAGGGGAATGTACATTTTAAATCGGCAACTCATCAAACTCCTCGTTATGCTCAGCCTGGCGAAGACAAGAAGGAGGGCTGGTACATTCTCGAGCTTAAATTATTAGCAGATGTTGGATTAGTTGGTTTCCCAAACGCCGGCAAATCTACCCTGCTTAGTGTGGTTTCGGCTGCCAAACCAAAAATTGCTGATTATCCTTTTACAACCCTTGTACCTAATCTTGGAATAGTTAAATATAGGGATATGCAGTCATTTGTTATGGCTGATATACCAGGGATTATTGAAGGAGCACACGAAGGAAAAGGTATAGGATTACGTTTCTTGCGCCATATTGAACGAAATTCAATGTTGTTATTTATGATTCCTGCAGATAGTAACCACATTCATAAAGATTACAGAACTTTACTCTCAGAGCTCGAACAGTTTAATCCAGAGTTGCTTGATAAAAAAAGAATTCTTGCAATTACTAAATCCGATTTGCTCGACAAAGAGTTAATAAAAGAGATAAAACAGGACTTGCCCGATATTCCTTATGTCTTTATTTCATCAATTGCACAAAAAGGAATAAGTGAGCTTAAAGATTTAATTTGGAAAGAATTACATTCGAGTTAGCATGATTGATTTTCTCATATATTGGGATACACAATTGTTTATTTTTCTTAATGGAATTCACTCGCCTTTTTGGGATGATGCTATGTGGTGGATTACCAAAACAACGTTGTGGATACCATTATATTTAATATTGGCTGCATTTATAATATATAAGCAACGAAAACAGTCGTATGTAACATTGCTTTTTATTGCTTTACTTGTTTTACTCTCGGATCAAGTGTCAGTGCATTTTTTCAAAGATATTTTTCAACGATTGCGTCCTTGTCATACTCCTGAGCTACAAGATATTGTTCATTTGGTAAAAAACAAATGTGGGGGTAAATATGGTTTTGTTTCGTCGCACGCGGCGAACACTTTTGCTATTGCAAGTTTCTTAACATTTTTGTTTAAATATATGCCCTTTACTATTTTTATTTTTTTATGGGCAGTAATTGTTTCCTATAGCCGAATTTATTTGGGAGTTCATTATCCTCTTGATGTAATTTGTGGCGCATTGCTAGGTTTTCTAATTGGTTTTGTTGTTTTTAAAGCCTATAAACTTGCTAATAAAAGGATATTTAAACAAATGTAAATAGAGATAGTATTTACCCGTTTTTCAAGATTATTCAAATGTTAATTATCCAAAATAGTACTACTGATCCTTATTTTAATATTGCCGTTGAGGAATATCTCCTTAAGAATTTTACAGATGACTGTTTTATACTATATCAAAATAAACCTTCAATAATTATTGGAAAACATCAAAATACACTTGCCGAAATAAACTATCAATATGTAAAAGAGAATAATATTGCTGTTGTTAGGCGATTATCTGGTGGAGGAACAGTTTATCATGATCTGGGGAATCTTAACTTTTCTTTTATTAAAAATTCAGGAAACGATAAAAATCTTGTTGACTTTAAAATGTATACCACACCTATAATTGAAGTTCTAAAACAGCTAGGTGTAAATGCTGAATTTGGAGGGCATAATGATATTCAGGTAAATGGTTTTAAGATTTCAGGTAATGCAGAGCATATATTTAAGAAAAGAGTTTTACATCATGGAACATTATTGTTTTCGTCCGATTTATCGATTTTAAATAATGCCATTAAAGCTCCCGAAAATAGGTATTCTGACAAAGCAGTTAAATCAGTTCGTGCTGTAGTAGCAAATATTAAAGATTTTATTTCCAAAGAGATCTTAATTACTGAATTGCAAAGCAAGATAAATCAATTTATAGAATTAAATTATAGTGATGTTAAATCGTATTCATTTAACAAATACGATATTGCTCGAATACAAGAATTAGTTCTGGAAAAATATGCCACATGGGAATGGAATTTTGGATATTCACCTGATTATGATTTAAGCAATAAAGTAAAAACGGAGCAGGGTGAATTAATATTTTCACTTTCAGTAGAAAAAGGAAATATAAAGTCATTATCAATTTCTGGAATTGATGCAAAAGAAATAATAGAGAATGTTTTAGTAGGAGTAAAACACAATGAAGGTGCTGTCCGAAAAACGTTAAATAAAATAATCAAACAAAAGAATATTCAAATAAATACCGAAGTTATTATCAAAGGTTTATTTTAATTAAACCTTTAAGTAAATTGTTCTTCTAGAAAAACAGCATATTTCAGGTGCAAATCTGAATAATGCTTAAGTATAATTTGATTCTGTTTTTTATTATTCGTAACTTTCTTTTTAGAAATCTACCATATCTCTTTGTATATATTATAATCGTATTATTTTTAGTAAACCTAATACCCATCATTATGTATAGAAAGTTAATAATAACCACATTTATTTTCATGTTGTTATTCTTTTTTGGATGCTCCAGAAAAGATAAGAGCAAAGAAAGTATGCCACAATCAAAAATTGAAAAACTTCTGATGAATTATGCTGATGTAAATTTAACAGCCAACCTAAATATCTTAACTGAAAATCAGAAGAAAATGCTTCCATTGTTATTTGAAGCAGCCCAGATAATCGATGAATTATACTGGATACAAACTTGTGGTAAGAAGGACCAATTACTTGAAATGGTTAAAGATGAAAAAACATTGAAGTATGTAAATATAAATTATGGACCATGGGATAGGTTGAATGGAATGGAACCTTTTGTTGATGGAGTAGGGAAGAGGCCTGATGGAGCTAATTTTTACCCATCAGATATGACTTATCAAGAATTTGAAGAGTTTGGTGATCTGGAAAAATACAGCTCTTATACACTTATACGTAGAAATGAAGTAGGTGGTTTACAAACTATTCCCTATTATAAGGCTTATGATGAAAAACTTCAAAGAATTGCCGAATTAATGAATAGAGCCGCTGAATTAGCCGATAATAAAGATCTTAAAAATTATTTGGAACTTAGGGCTAAAGCATTGCTTACCGATAAATATTTTGAAAGCGACATTGCATGGATGAAAATGAAAGATAATATTATAGATTTTATAATTGGACCTATTGATGATACTGATGATCGGTTGTTCTGGTCTAAAGCCTCTTACCAATCTATGGTTTTGATTAAGGATAAGGAATGGAGTAAAAATCTTGAGAAATATGCATTGTTGCTTCCATATCTTCAGAAAAATCTTCCTGTGGATGCAAAATATATTAATGAATTGCCTAAAGGACTATCTGATATTATGGTGTATGATGTAATCTATTGTTCGGGTGTTTGGAATGCAGGAAGTAAAAAAATTGCATTTAACTTGCCTCGCGATGGACAGGTGCAGATGCAGGTTGGCAGTAGAAAACTTCAGTTCAGAAATGTAATGGAGGCCAAGTTTGAGAAAATACTGAAACCAATTAGCAATTTATTAATTAATCCGGAGCAACAGAAGCATATTACTTTTGATGCTTTTTTCGAAAATACAATGTTCTACGAAGTTGGTAGTTCCCTTGGAATTAAAAGTACATTAAAGAAAGAACCAGTAAGTGATGTTCTTAAAGAACATTATAATATTATTGAGGAAAGCAAAAACGACATTCTAAGTCTTTTTTTTATTACCAAGCTTTACGAAATGGGCGAGTTAAATAAAGGCACACTCATGGATAACTATGTTACTTATATGGCCGATATTTTCAGGTCAGTTCGATTCGGAATATCAAGTGATCAAGGTGTTGCCAATATGATTCGGTTTAACTATTTCCAGGACGCAGGAGCATTCTCATATGATAAAAAAACAAATACCTATACTGTTCATTTCGAGAAAATGAAAGAAGCTATGAAAGGTTTAGCAAATAAAATTTTGGTTATTCAAGGCAATGGAGATTATATTGCCGCGAAAAAGCTTATCGAAGAAAAAGGATTTATCCGAGATGAATTATTAAATGATTTGTATAGAGTTCAAAAGGAAAGAATACCAAAAGATGTTGTATTTATACAGGGCTTAAGCGAAATAGGATTGTCTGAGTTATAGTTTTAGGATTTGAGGATTAAAAAAACTCCAACAAGTTAACTTATTGGAGTTTTTTTATAGAATATAACATGTTTATTGTTCACCCTCTGTCGTGTTTTCCTTAGGCGGTTCGTATCCATAAGCTATGCCTTCAATATTAAAGGAAGGTGCTTCTCCAAAACCACCTATAGGTTCTTCTTTAGTAACCAGAACCATTGCTGCACCCAAATTTGCTGCTCGTTTCTGCAATCTTATAATAGCACTCCTTTTTGCCGATTTGGCATCTTTACTCCCAGCAGATGATTTCCCATTTACAGCTCCCAGTTCATACAAACCAGCAACATCACTTTTGTTATCTGTAACAATAATTGTTTTCCAATCGCCTTCTGCAACCATGCTAAATACAGGCTTATTAAAAACCTCTTTTCTCCCATTATTAAATATTATTTGTTGAATCTGTTTTCTTTCAATAGTAAACGACCCCTGATTTTTTGGATCATAATATCGGACAGTTGCTGAAGAAACATTTTTAATCTGAACAACAAGTTTTTTTCTACTTAATAGAAAGATAGTATCAAGTTTTTCTGTTTGGTCCTGAGCGAAAACCTGAATGCCAACAATAAAAAATAAAAAAGTAATAATTAATCTTCTTACATTCATTTGTTCTGTACTTTCTGTTTTTTGTATCACTACAAAATGGGATGTGAAAATAATAAGTTAATTAGAATATTACAAAAAATATACCACTAAGCTAACTATTTTTTTATGTATTAATAAGTTCTTAATTTTGGCAAAAGAAATTTTATATAAAACTTTATTTTACAAATTTAACGAATCATTAAAAATGATTAGTATTATACGGTCAATTATTATCTGGTTTTTTATTTTTATTACGATAGTATTTATTGCTCCAATATTTATAGTTACTTGGCTATTAACTTTTTTATTCGATCGTCGATTATTTGTGTTAAGTAAAGTAGCTCTTTTCTGGGGATCTTTATATACTAAATTGAGTCCTTGGTGGCATGTAAAAGTTACTGGGAAAGAAAAAATCAAAAAAAAAGGTGTTTATGTGGTTGTTGCAAATCATCAGTCTATTGAAGATATCCTAATAATGTATCGACTTGGGAAACCGTTTAGGTGGGTGTCGAAGTACGAAGTATTTAGAATTCCGGTTTTTGGATGGCTTATGAATTTAAGTGGCGATATTAAACTTAAAAGAACCAGCAAAGCAAGCATTAAAAAAATGCTTATCGATGGCGAAAAAGCACTAAAAAAAGGATGTACACTATTTATTTTTCCTGAAGGTACACGCTCCAGAAATGGACAAATGGGAAATTTCAAAGAAGGAGCTTTTAAATTAGCACAACTATCAAAACGATCAATTCTTCCTGTAATAATTCAAGGTACAAGTGATAATCTTCTTACAAAATATGGAATATTTAATGGATCACATACAGTAAAACTTAAAGTATTGGATGAGATTTCATATTCTCAATTTCAAAACATGGATACCCGGGAATTAGCAAATTATGTAAAAGAGATTATGGCGAATGAACTTAACCACCTAAAAACGGAGTCAGCATAAAAAGGTTGTAATCCCTTTAAATTTGGAATAATTATCTATTTTTCAACAGCTTTGTTGTTTTTTGATTTTATTAGGTTTGCTAACTTAACTTCCTGCATCAGATATAAATGCCTTATAGTGCGCCATTCTTAGCATATAAGTAAATCTGTTTTATGTTAAATCTTTTGTATGGATGTTTTTTACCTGTTGATAAACTTTTTTAACTTGAAATTTACTTTTATATATATTTGACAAAAATTTGGTGAAATGACGGCAATTTATTCTGAAGACAGCATTCGTACATTAGACTGGAAAGAACACATAAGAAAACGTCCGGGGATGTACATTGGAAAGCTTGGTGATGGAACATCAAACGATGATGGTATTTATGTGTTACTAAAAGAAGTGCTTGATAATTCCATTGATGAATTCATGATGGGATTTGGCAAAACTATTGATATAGAGATTACAGGTCAGAAAGTAAAAGTACGTGATTACGGAAGGGGAATACCTTTAGGCAAGGTTCTGGATGTAGTATCGAAAATGAATACTGGTGCTAAATACGACTCTAAAGTTTTTAAAAAATCGGTGGGCTTAAACGGAGTAGGTATAAAGGCAGTAAATGCACTTTCTAATAATTTTAGAATTGAAGCATACCGGGAGGGTGAGAAAAAACTAATTGAGTTTGCTCATGGCGAAATTATAAACGAAGAAGATATTCAGCCTACATCAGAAAAAAACGGAACAATGGTTTCATTTAAGCCTGATAGTTTGTTGTTTGGAGAATTTCATTATATCGAAGAGTATGTAGAAACCATGATCCGCAATTATGTTTATCTTAATTCGGGATTAACTATTAAGTTAAATGGCAAGCCATTCTTCTCCGAGAATGGTCTTCGTGATCTGCTAGAGGAAAATATGAGTACCGAGGGTCTATATCCAATAATTCATTTGAAAGGTTACGATATAGAGGTTGCTATAACTCATGGAAATAGTTATGGTGAAGAATACTATAGTTTTGTTAACGGGCAGTTTACATCGCAAGGAGGAACTCATCTTATTGCATTCCGCGAAGCTATCGTTAAAACTATTCGTGAATTCTATCATAAAGATTTCGATCCTTCAGATATTCGTACTTCAATAGTTGCTGCATTAAGCATTAAGGTTGAAGAACCAGTTTTCGAATCACAAACCAAAACCAAGTTGGGATCAAAAAACATATCTCCTGATGGCGTTTCAATAACAAATTTTATTCGTGATTTTCTTAAAAAAGACCTTGATAATTATTTACACCGTAATCAGGAAACGGCTGAAATAATTCAACGAAAAATATTTGATTCAGAAAAAGAAAGAAAAGCTATTTCTGATATTAAGAAAATTGCAAAGCAGAGAGCTAAAAAATCAAACTTACATAATAAGAAACTTCGTGATTGCCGAATCCATTTCAACTCTTCCGAAGAGTTAAAAAGAGAAACAATGATTTTTATTACAGAGGGCGATTCAGCTAGTGGATCAATTACCAAATCGCGTGATGTAAATACCCAAGCAGTTTTTAGTTTAAAGGGAAAGCCTTTAAATACATATGGTTTAACCAAAAAAATTGTTTATGAAAATGAAGAGTTTCATTTACTACAGGCAGCACTCGATATTGAAGAAGGAATAGAAAACCTTAGGTACAATAAAGTTATTGTTGCTACAGATGCTGATGTCGATGGGATGCATATAAGATTGCTTTTAATGACTTTCTTCCTGCAATTTTTTCCTGATTTAGTGAAAAACGGACATTTGTATATTCTTCAAACACCCCTATTCAGAGTTCGTAATAAAAAGGAAACAATTTATTGCTATAGCGAATCAGAAAGAGAAGATGCAATGAAAAAGCTAGGGACAAATCCTGAAATTACGCGATTTAAAGGATTAGGAGAAATATCACCAGATGAATTTAAGCATTTTATTGGTAAGGATATTCGACTTGATCCGGTACGTTTACGGCGCGATGATGCAGTTAAGGATTTACTCGAATTTTATATGGGTAAAAATACTCCCGAACGACAGGATTTTATTGTTGAGAACCTCAAGTTTGAGGTCATTGATGAGGGTTGATAAATTTTGGAATATTGTTTTTGATTAGTTTATTTTAGAAAAGAATGAGTACAGAACAAATGGATAATATTGAACTTCCTGAAAACGAAGATACAAATCAACAAATAGAAGAAAATAATACTGGTAACGGGGAATTACATAAAATTGTACACCTCTCCGGGATGTACAAAGATTGGTTTCTTGATTATGCATCATATGTAATTCTAGAAAGGGCTGTTCCACATTTGAACGATGGATTAAAACCTGTTCAGCGTCGTATTTTGCATGCTATGAAACGACTTGATGATGGTCGCTACAACAAAGTTGCAAATATCATTGGCTTCACAATGCAGTTTCATCCACATGGAGATGCTTCGATCGGAGATGCTTTAGTTCAGTTGGGTCAAAAGGATTTATTAATAGATGCTCAGGGTAACTGGGGTAATGTTCTCACAGGCGATAGTGCTGCTGCTCCTCGTTATATTGAAGCACGACTTTCAAAATTTGCTGCCGATGTAGTATTTAATCCTAAAACTACCGAATGGAAAAAATCGTACGATGGACGAAATGACGAGCCTGTTACTTTGCCTATCAAGTTTCCATTACTGCTTGCTCAAGGTGTTGAAGGAATTGCTGTTGGTTTAGCCTCAAAAATCCTTCCTCATAATTTTAACGAACTGATTGATGCTTCCATTGCTCATCTTAAAGGGAAAAGTTTTGAACTGTATCCCGATTTCCCTACAGGAGGAATTGCTGATTTTAGCCGTTATAATGATGGTATTCGCGGTGGTTCTATTAAAGTAAGAGCACGTATTGAAAAAGAAGATAAAAAAACACTAAAAATAACTGAAGTACCTTTTGGCAAAACAACGCAAAGTCTTATCGATTCAATATTAAAAGTTGCCGAAAGAGGAAAAATAAAAATTAGAAAGATCGACGACAATACAGCTGAGCATGTAGAAATATTAATTCACCTTGTTCCCGGTATTTCTCCCGATCAAACAATTGACGCTCTTTACGCATTTACTGACTGCGAGGTACCAATTTCGCCAAACTCATGTGTTATTGATAATAAAAAACCTATATTTATTGGTGTTACTGAGATGCTAAAAATCTCAACTGATAATACTGTAAAACTACTCAACAAAGAACTCGAGATTAAAAAGGCTGAGTTACAGGAATCATGGCATATGTCATCACTTGAAAAAATCTTTATTGAAAAGAAGATTTATCGTGATATTGAAGAAAGTGAAACATGGGAAGCTGTTATTTCTGCTATTGATAAGGGATTAAAACCATATACAAAACTTTTATTACGTAAAGTTACTGTTGAAGACATTGAGAAACTTACCGAAATTAAGATTAAGCGTATTTCAAAGTTTGATGTTAAGAAGGCAGATGAGATAATTAGTGGACTGGAAGACCAAATAAAGGAAGTACAAAGTCATCTTGATACGATAATCGAGTATGCAATAAATTACTTTAAGCAGATAAGGAAGAAACATGGCGATGGACGCGAACGAAAAACTGAGATCCGCAATCTCGAAACTATTGCTGCTACTCAGGTTGTTGTTGCAAATGAAAAGCTTTACGTAAATCGCGAAGAGGGTTTTATTGGTTATGGGCTTAAAAAGGACGAATATGTTTGCGAGTGTTCCGATATAGATGAAGTTATAACTTTTCTTGGTGATGGAAGATATATTATTTCGAAAGTTGCTGAAAAGAACTTTGTAGGGAAAAATATTATTCACGTTGCTGTATTTAAACGTAATGATAATAGAACAATATATAACATTGTTTACCGGGATGGTTTAAATGGAGCAATTATGATAAAACGTTGCGCAATTACTGGTATTACACGCGATAAAGAATACGATATTACGAAAGGTACAAAGGGCTCTAAGATTCTTTATATGAGTGTTAATCCTAATGGTGAAGCTGAAGTTATTAAGGTGTTCTTGCGTCCTCGTCCACGACTAAAAAAACCAGTATTCGAATTTAACTTTACTGATTTAGCTATCAAAGGCAAGCAATCAATGGGTAATGTACTTACCAAATATGCAATTCATAAAATTGTTTTAAAAGAAGAAGGTTTTTCAACCTTGGGCGGTCGAAAAATTTGGTTCGAAGAAGAAGTACTTAGATTAAATGCCGATGGTCGTGGCAAATTTTTGGGCGAATTCCATGCCGATGATAAAATACTTATCATTACAAAATCAGGTAAGTATAGATTATCATCATATGACTTGATGAATCACTTTGAGGATGATATCTTTATAATTGAGAAATTCAGATCCGAAAAAATATTCTCAGCAGTTTATTATGATGCCGACCTTGAGTTTTATTATTTAAAGCGATTTACACTTGATCCTACAGATAAACTAACTAGTTTTATTGGTGACAATGAAGAGTCGCGACTATTAAAAATGAGTGAGGTGGAGTACCCTAGGTTGGAAGTAAGTTTTGGAGGCCGACACAAAAATCGCGAGAGTGAAATTATTGAAGTTGCTGATTTTATTGGAGTAAAAAGTTATAAAGCTAAGGGAAAACGATTATCGAATTACGAAGTTAAGGTAGTTACTGAGCTCGAACCTCTAATACGTATTGATAAAATTGAACCTTCTGAACCTTCTGATGATAAAGGACCAATTGAGGATGATCCTTCGCAAATGAGCCTTTTTGATTTAGACTCTAAATAAATGAACCAAAAAAATCGTCGATGAGAATCTTTATTATAGGATTTATGGCCAGCGGTAAAACGACTATTGGCAAAAAACTGGCAACTAAATTAAATTTACCTTTCATCGACCTTGATAAAGTTATTGAAGAACAACAGAAAACAACTATTCGTTTGTTAATCTATGAGTTTGGAGAAGAGAGATTTCGTCAAATTGAAAAAGAAGCACTCGAAATTATAATTAAACAAAATGAGAATGCAGTAATTTCGGCAGGAGGAGGAACACCTTGTTTTTTTGACAATATGGAAAAAATGAATGCCTCCGGAATTACAATTTATCTTGAAGTAGATATACCTATTCTTGTTAGTCGATTAGCAAATTCGAAGACTGACCGCCCTTTAATATGGGGAAAATCAAAGTCAGACCTTACAGCATATGCACAATCATTGCTTGAAAAGAGAAATCCTTTTTATAATCTGGCCAAACATAAAATAAGTGGTAAGAATTTATCTGCCGATGATATAATTAGTCTAGTAGGTCTCAAACCTAAAATGTAGAGATTTCGGAAACCACAAAATTTAATGTATTTATTTTCTCTGTGATTGATTTAGCAGAAAGTGTTGCCCCCGAAATGGCCTGTATATCTTTTCCATAAACAAACTGCACTGTATTTTTATAAAATTGTTTAAGCCAGTTTTTATTTGTTATTTCCTGTCCATGCTGAGAACGATAGACAAGAACTTTAACCAATTTTATTTCTTTTTGTGAGTTATAAATAATAACAAAATCAAAAGTATCCATGCGCCCCTTTGCCGATGCCAGAATAGCATAACCCACAAATGAATTGTCTAGAAACAGCTTAAAAATTTTATCTTTTGTTTCTGAATTTACTATTTCCTGCTTCTTAAGGTCACCAGATCGAAAATAACTGTGTAATTCTTGTTCAAACTTTTTTTGTGTATCATTATTCTGGCCAAAAAGGTTTAACGATAGGCCGAATGAGAACAATAGGAATAATTTAATTTTCATAGCAATTGTTTTAATGTGAATTTAGAACTCAGATAACACCAATAAATATGATTTGACTGAGTCTTAATTTATGTTTTAAGGCTATATCTGTGTTATCTGTGTTCTATTGTATGAGATAAATACTTAAAACCAAACTCCAACCCCCATATTAATCATTGAGTTAAATGTTTTTTCAGTTGCATTTTTATACCATTGGTAATCAATCTTAAAAACTGCACCATGATCCATTTTAAAAGCAAATCCAAGAAAAAGTTCAGTTCTACTAAAAGCAGTATTTTTTGTCATTCCGTTAGTTACAGTGTATTGTGTATCATACTGCTCGTATCTGAAGAAAGGAGTTAACTCATTTTTAATCGAACTGTTATTTCTAAAAATATCGTAGGCAATTTCGGCATAATAGCCCATCATCGATTCGCCCAGATCACTTCCGGTAAATAAATTATACTCAACTACATTACTGAATTTACTGTAAATAATCTGTCCACGTGTTTGAAATCCTGCAATCGAATAGCGATAATCAAGACCTAGCATACTAATACCAATCACAGAAGAATCGGCTGATGCATTTGCCAAGTCATCCTTTTTATCTAATCCATCATATAATTTCGATTGTGAATCACCAAAATAACCTGATAAGCCAAGCTTTAATCCACGAATGCCATAATAATCAATTTTTGCTGAAATATTTGGAGAACTTATGTATGATTCGGCTCCTTTTTGTCTGCCACTTCGCAATCCACTAGAACCTTTAAATTTCGCCGTACCATCATATCCGTTAAATCCATTAACAATATAAACCTGATAGCGTAAAGATGCTCTATTAATTCTTCCATCGAAACCCAATCCAATTTCTCTCCATGTTGTTGGAACAATAAGATTATCAGTATTAGGACGCTCTACACCATTGTATGAAGGCGGTTCGTGATATTCATTTATTATCCCCATTGGTATAAGTATTAAACCCCCTTTTACCGATAAGTTATTCATTACATTGTAGCTCAAATAGGCTTGCTCAACATACAATTCTGAAACGTGCTCAAATTCAAGCTCAGTTATAAACTTGGTTTTTTCGTTAAACTCATAACCTGCAAATAGTACTAATCGATGAACATCTAATTTCCCATTTTCTCGAATGTCTTTATCAAATGGTTGGTTGTAATCTATTTGTCCATAACCGCCAAAATTTAACTTGTTTTGATTTTCAGAATCAAAAATACTTTCGCTTATGGATTCTGGTATTTTATTATCAAGATTATTTTCTTGCGCAATTAAAGCGCTATTAAGTACAAAAAAGCATAAATAAAAGTAAAGTAGTTTTTTCATTTTTAATTGTATTAAATAGTTATTATTATGGCAACAAAAGTAGAACGATTCTAAATAATCGACAATACCTAAAAATGGGGATTTTAATAGAATAATAAATAGATGATATTTGTTTATGCTTTGTATCCTATTACAAATCAAAAAAGATACTATTAAAAATTATTTTGTAAATTGACAAAAAAAACAAAATACAAATATGTTTCATCCAGCGATACCCTTTACCGATTCTATACTTATTTTTACTTTAATTCTTGTATTAGTTTTAATTGCACCTGCTCTTTTTAAAAAAATAAAATTCCCCGAAATTATAGGTTTGATATTGGCTGGTTTACTTATTGGCCCTCATGGTTTAAATTTTATTTCAAATGATAGTAGTATATCTATTTTGGGAAAAACAGGATTAATATATCTTATGTTTTTGGCTGGATTGGAAATAAATGTTAAGGAATTTCTGCAGAATAAAAAGCCAAGCATAACATTTGGATTATTAACATTTTTAGTTCCGTTTATAACTACAGGATTAGTTTTCTACTATTTATTAAATTTTAATTTTTTAGCGACGTTGGTAATTTCTAGCATGGTTGCATCACATACGCTTGTGGCTTATCCTATAATTGGAAGATTTGGGATAAACAACAATAGGGTTATCAATATATTAATTGGAGGAACCATAATAACAGATACTACTGCACTGTTAATATTTGGAATTGTTTCTGAATCAGCTAAAGAGAGTCTCGACTTCTTTTTTTGGATACGATTTGTTGGTTATTTTCTATTATTTCTGGGTTTTGTTTTATGGATTATTCCTAAAATTAGCAAATGGTTCTTTAAGAATCATGATGGCGATTCAGGTACAGAATATATTTTTGTTTTAACAATGGTATTTTTAGCTGCAGTGGCGGCCGAATTTGCATTTGTAGAACCAATTATTGGAGCTTTCTTTGCCGGATTAGCTTTAAGTAAGCTAATTCCAACTTCTTCTCCATTAATGAATCGTATCCAATTTATAGGGAATACTATTTTTATTCCTTTTTTCCTTATTACTGTTGGAATGCTTGCTAACCTACAAATCCTTTTACAAAGTCCAGCATTATGGCTTTTAATCTTTGTTCTTCTTGTTATCTCTATGGGTAGCAAATATCTTGCAGCGTTAATTACACAATTGGTCTTTCGTTTTACTAAACCAGAAAGAAATCTGTTGTTTGGTTTGTCAAATGCTCGTGCAGCATCTGCCCTGGCTATTATTATTGTTAGCTTTAATTTGAATATTATTAATGAGTCTGTAATGAATGCAACCATTATTCTCGTATTATTTAGTTGTTTGGTTAGCTCGTTTGTAACTCAAAACTCTGCCAGAAAAATTGCAGTTGCTGAGATTGATAAAAAGCCGGAACAAAATGAATTAATAGAAAAAATTCTGGTTCCGATTTCTAATCCTGCCCGTATTGAGCAGTTAATTAATTTTTCAGTTCTTATAAAAAATCCAAAATCTACAGAACCACTGTACCCCCTAACAATTGTTGCTGATGACGATAAAGCGTCTGAAAATGTTCTTTTCTTTAATAATATACTGGAAAAAGCCAAAAAGCAAGCTTCTTCGTCAGACATTATAGCAAAGGTTATCTCAAGAATAGATACTAACGTTGCAGATGGTATTGCAAGAACTGTTAAAGAATTGCAAATAACAAAAGTAATAATGGGTTGGCATGGGAAGGTGACAACGATTGATTTTTTCTTTGGAACACTGCTCGAAAATGTATTGGCTAAAACAGGCCAGATGATTATTGTGACTCGAATTATAAAGCCAATAAATCTTATCGAAAATATACATGTTTTAATCCCTCCTGCAGCAGAATTAGAAATTGGTTTTGTTGAATGGGCCAGAACGGTTTTTTCTTTGGTAAAACAAACAAATAGCAAGCTCTATTTTTGGGGTTACGATCAGACGCATATAAGTATTAAAGAACTTATTAAAAAAAGCAAAATCCAGTCCGATGTTGTATTTCGATCAGCAACCTGTCCTGCAATGCTTAAATTAATTTCAAAGAAATTTATTGATAATGATTTGTTGGTGGTAATTAATGCACGAAAAAACAGTCTTTCGTTTAACAGGCAGGTTTACCAAATAACAAGTAATATTGATGCGCAATTTGTTGATAGCAATTTTATTATCATTTATCCCGAACAAGAAATATTATATAAAGAGACAATAAATTTGCAGGTATAAAACAAGCTTGCTTAATATGATTGTATTTTAAGAAGCTGTAATAAAGAGATTTTATTCAATAGTCATATCTCTAAAAGCATTAACAAAAAGAATATCACCCATTTCTTCATAGCCCAGAAATAATTTGTCTCCTTCGTGTTTTAATTGTTCGCTTCTAAATCCCACCATGGTTAACCCAGCTTTTACTGATTTTTCATTAATTATGGTTTTTAGGTTCATATTGTCATTTATGTCGATAAATTCGACATTTTTTAAGGAAATGGGTAATCTTCCGGTTTCAACTAACTCCATTAATTGATTCGTAGCTTCATCATGCTGACCTTCTTTTCGTACATTAAATATTTTTATTTTGGCTCCTTTCCAATCGGGATGACCAAGAATAATATAACTAAGAAGAACCATAAGATTTAGATTTTCATAATCAACCCTTCGCACCCAAATATGTATTCCTTCGTTGTAATTAACTCCACGATTTGATCCACCTAAAATACAAACATCATAGTTTCCTGATCTCACTAATGCATAATTATCGACAATTTGTTGAAGATTTTTAGGATTCTTCTTATCATATTCGAACAAAATTAAATTGTTATCGAGACCTGATACTCCCGGCAACTGGATTATCTGGGCAATCGCCGATGTATATGATGGCGAAACAATAGTATCTACATATACATTGCTTTTGCGTGATTCTGCTCTTTCTATTAGCAAATCCAATGCATCTTTTGCCTTATCGTGGGCGGAGTGCGAATAGTAATCCTGAATGTATTGAATATAGGTTCCAAATCCATATTTTTCCGATATCCAGGTTAGTAATCGAAATGCATTGTCGCGATCAGATTTTGCTTCGGTTACACAAATTGCTGATGGATGCCAACTCGCTTTTTTCTTAATAGATTGATTCTTTTGTAGATATACCTGAAGATTCCTGTTTATCTGAAACAGTGCACTTCTGAAGATAGATTCCAAGCCTTTTCTAGATTTATGATAATTACTTATGTATATGTACAGGATAATCATAGCAACTATTGAGATTATTGCATATAATGTATCCATTTTAAGCATTAAGAAAACAGAAAAGACAAATCCAATAAGAGAAAGAATCCAATGTGAACGGAATGTTGGTCTATATTCAGGTGATGCTCCAAAATGGTTTAAAAAGGAAATTAAACATAAGGAGCCATAAGTAACCATAAAAAACATTGAAATAATTCGTGCAACAGCATCTACATCACCTAAAGCAACAAAAATAAATGCAATTAATATTGTAATTACAGAGGCATTGTATGGCTCATTTGTAATTGACTTTCCTTTTGCCATAAGGATATTGAATCTTCTGAAAGGAAATGTTTTGTCATTTCCTAAAGCTTGCAAAGTTCTTGGTGCTACCATTATAGATCCCAATGCTGAAGAAATAGTTGATGCTGCAAGGCCAACCAGAATCAATGGTTTTCCCCATAATGCTATATCTCCCATAATCAATTGATTATTTAGCAATTGTTCTGGTGAAGCAGAACGAACCAACTTTATAATTATAAATATGTATACAATTAGGCCAGTAAATGTTGCTGCAACTGTACCTATCGGGATTGATTTTCCTGGATTTTTCAAGTCGCCAGATAAACCCACTCCAGCTGTCATTCCTGTAAAAGCAGGAAAAACAATGGCAAATACCAGAAAGAAATTGTCCATATTTCGTAATGGACTTTCTGTGATTCCAGCTGCTGCAGTTTCAGCATAGGGAGTTTTACCCATAAAAAATAAAAATAGCGAAAAGAATAAAATGGCAACTACAATATATAACGCCTTTACACCTAAATTTGCACCTTTACGAAGAATTAGCAATGCAAGAATTGCCATGGCTGGCAAGCTGATTACTTGTCGTGGTAATAGTATGTCAAATCGGTTATATACCCAATTAAAAAATGGTTCAAATGCTTCGGTAAAGGCAATAACATAAAATGCTACGCTGATTGCCTGAGAAAGAAATAGTGCTATTCCAATTGTTCCTCCAATGTTTAATCCAAATGACCGTGAGATAATAAAATATTCGCCGCCGCCTTCAACGCGCTGATTTGTTGCGATTTCGGAGATGGCAAATGCAGTTGGAATTGTTACCAGGTGTCCCATAAGCAATATTAGGAATACACCTAATGCACCTAATGTACCAACAGCATATCCAAAACGCAAGAACAATATAGCGCCCAGAATAGTTGAAATTGCTGTAAAAAAAACAGGTGCAGTTCCAAACCCATTAGTTCTTTGTGTCATAATAATCTTTTTATTTTATAAAAAATAAATTTAAAGAATAATGTTTTATTAATGTACAAATATTAGATTTTTATTACCCATGATTTGAATTAATTTTGATTGTCCTTTTTGTGCAATAATATTAGGCAAATAAATTGAAAGTCATTTTTTTTGCCCTAAATACCTGAAATGATCAAATTAATTTTATTCACACCATTTAGTCCCCAAAGCTTTTGGGCGGGGACGAATGAAGAAAATCATTAACAATAATTATGAATTAAAGCGGACAATCGTGAATCAATACAAGCTTTTGTTCTTCATTATTTTTTGGAAGTATTTGATAATGATAAAATTATTCTAATATAAATCTAAAAGAGATTTTATTGCTTAACAATAGTTGACAAATTTCCTGAATGAATTATTTTTGTAGTTAATAATTTGTATTTTATCACTTAATAATAGGATTATGATACGATTTTTGTTGATATTGATGGTTCTTGTTGGATTAAATGTTCAAGTAGTATATTCTCAAGTAGTATATCCTAGCGAACCCGATACCACCAAAAAGGAAGAACTACCTCAAGAGGTTAAGCAAGATAAACCAGCTGTAACAACTGATATTATTTATCAGCACGATGGAACAAAGATGCTTGTCAATGTTAAGAAAATTCAAATGAATGACTTATTTTACTCATTACCTGGCGAAACCAAGGTAAATAAAATGGATCAGCGGTTGGTTTATAAAATTGAATATAAAACAGGCAAAATAGAGATTTTAAATGAAAAACCAACAGAAATAAGAGATGTTGGTGATTATCGCAAGATAAAAGTTACCTATGATCCCAAAGATGTTGATGGATTAATTGAAATAGCTCAGCTTGAAGCCCGTGCAGATGGGAATGAAAAAAGTTATTCTACTCCAAAATCTCTTGAGCGTACTGCTATTATTGTATTGCGTCGTAAAGCAGCGCTAATTAATTCCGATATAGTATTTATTACCGACAAAAAAACACATGTGGCTTTTGGTGAAATTCCTTTTATTATTTTGTATGCAAAAGCCTATTCATATAAATAGTGCAATGCCGTTTTAAAAAGAAATGCTGACAGTGATGCCAGCATTTCTTTTATATTATTTCTTTATTGTATGCTTTAATTTCTTGATAAAGAAACTTTAGTTTTTCCATATCCGTATTTTTCCTCCATGATAAATAGTTATATCGAATTCTAGCCCATAACTTTTTAAGCTTAATGTAGTAATAAAATCCAAACAAACCAGTCACAGGTAAGCTAATTACAAATGCTAAATTTGTCCATCCGTGTCCAATAAAAAATCCACTAATAATGGCAAGAATAAGGTAATAAACTGGAAATAGTATTATTGCAATAACTAATCTGAATGAACTTAAAAATTGAGGATCCTTTATCTTTTTAGTAAGCCATACAGGCAAATTGAACGGTAAATAATTTAATAGTAATCCATACAAAAATATGGGGGATAATATGAGCATTATGAGAGATTGTAAAATAATTCCAAATACATTATAATTAGGCTTGTGTGTAACCCATAATCTTAAATTGAATTTTTGTAATAATAATTTAAAAGAATTAACCATTTCGTTTAGGATTTTGGCTTCATCAGGTTTGTCAATAATAAAGCGATTTAAACTCTCAATAATTTTTTGTTCAGCGAAAAGTTGTTCAGGTTGTTTTCCTTTTTTTACATTCATTTCCGGAAGAAAAAACGCACGAAGAAAATCAATCATATTGTAATATTCATCACTTTCAATATGTATCATGTATTTCTTCAAGTCGCTTTCAATCCTTTCACGCAGGAGATTCATCCCTCTGGGGGTATTTTCTTTGTAGGCATCATAATAATCGGAAACGCTAATTGCTTCGCCAAAATACACCAGTAATCGACTGCCGAAGTTTATATAATTACTATAATCGAGTCCTACAGGAATAATTTTAATATTTAATTTAAAGTCGTTCGATTCTTCAGCTTGTAATGCGATGCGCGAAATTCCTTTTTTTAATGTTCGTAATCGCCTCATTCCTAAATGACTTCCTTCTGGTAGAATTACAAGGCCGTTTTTGTTTTTTAATACATCGATTGTTTTTAAAAATATGGCATCGTTATTTCGTAAACTCTCTTTGCCGTCACGTATACGATAGATCGGGAGTATTTTAAAGAAAGTTAATATGTTACTAATGGTTTTTTTATTAAAAATATCAGCACGAGCCATAAAAACAGGTTGTCTATTAACGGTAGCCAATATAGCCAAAGCATCGATTAATGTATTTTGATGATTTGCTGCAAATATTATAACATCATCCTTTGGAATATTTTTATAATTATATGATTTGGTACGAAAAAAAAATTTAAAAATGAAATCAACATAAGCCCTAAGCAAAAAATGACCTATCGAGAATTTCTCAATTGTATTGCGATTTGTTCCCATAAATTTTTTTATTCTTTTGATTTAGTTACTGGACGATGCGCCCAATAATAAGCAACTCCTAAGCCAGACAATATATGCCAGATACCCCACCAAGCAGCAATAAATGCCATTCCACCCATATGCAGGTCAGGTGGGAATATTTTTGGATTAAAGATGAGTACAAGACCCAATCCAGAATTTTGAATTCCTGTTTCAATAGAAATTGTTCTTTGATCATTTTCGGGTAATTTAAAAACTCTGGCAAATGTATAACCTGAAAGGAGAGCTAATCCGTTATGGATAAATACGATAAGCGCAATCAGATGAATGTATCGCATAAAATAACTGAAATTGTTTGCTAAAGCGGCAATCACGAATCCTAAGAAAAAAACAATCGAAAATATTTTTATTGGTTTTAATATCTTTTTGGTAGTTTGAGGAAATTTCTTAGAGAATATCATTCCTAGTATTAGAGGTATTCCAAGTAAAATAAATACAGTCTGGAACATTTGAATAGGATCAATTTCAATTGGTCGTAAAAGTGGGTGAGACTTGGCATATAATTTACCCCAAAATGCAAAATTGAAAGGAGTCATAAAAATAGCAGCGAGTGTTGCTACAGCTGTTAAACTAACAGATAAAGCAATATTACCTTTGCCGAGTGAGGATATGAAATTTGAGATATTTCCTCCCGGACATGCAGCAACCAAAATCATTCCTAAAGCAACAGCTGGAGAAGGTTGCAAGATCATAACAAAAAGAAAAGTAACAAAGGGTAATAGAAAAAATTGTGATGCAAAACCAATAATAACCGATTTAGGTTTTTTAATAACGTTCTTAAAATTTTCCAGATCAATCTCCAGAGCTACACCAAACATTATAAATGCCAGCGTAATATTCATGAATAACAAACCACCCTGACTAAAATTCAAGGTTATGCTATCCAAAACTTTTAAGCTATCAGCTATCATAAATTCATTTTTTATATGCATTAAAAATAAACAAATACATTTAAAAAAGTGAAATCATTCGTCAAAATTGCGAAATAGATTAGTTTATTGTCGAAACTATTGTTATATCTTTACTATAGTCGTGTTAAAATAACACCATGATTGAATTGGAGATGAAGAATAAAGAACAAGTCTTAAAACTAATTGACGAAATATCGAATGTATTGTCCTTATTGATAGAATTAAAAAAAAACGGACAATTTAGAGAAGCTCTCGAAAATATTGACAATACTCTATTGCGCTATTTTAATTGCAACACTGATTTTATTTATTCTGTTTCAGAAGATTTTTTTATTGATGCTTTAAAAGAAGAAAAGGGCTTATCGACTGAGGAGTTAAGTTCATTAGCAGAGCTATTGATAGAACAAGGCGATATTTTATTCAGACAAAATAATTTAAAGGATAGCAGCAAAGTGCTAAGAAGTACACTTAAGATTTATTTTTTTCTAAACGATGATCAGGATTTTTTCTCGTTTAAGAATATGAACAAAATGGTAATCATTAATGATAAGCTGGCAAAGATAAATCTAAAAATTGAAAATTAATTTCTATTTTAATCTCTCCTTAATTTTCTTTGTTTCTTCTTCAAATCCTGGTTTGTCAAGCAATGCAAACATGTTTCTTTTGTATTCTTCAACTCCAGGCTGATCAAATGGATTTATTCTAAGCAGGTACCCACTTATGGCACATGCCTTTTCGAAAAAATAGATTAATTGACCAATCAAACTGAATTTTATTTCAGGAAGTGTGATTTTTATATTTGGCACTCCTCCATCAATATGGGCAATCATGGTGCCCTGTTCGGCCATTTTGTTTATAAAATCGAGATGCTTTCCTGCAAGAAAATTCAGTTTGTCGAAATTATCTGAATCGGAAGGAACAGTTAATTTATGCTTTGGTTTTTCAATTGATATTACTGTTTCGAATATGTTTCGTAAACCCTCTTGAATATATTGACCCATAGAATGGAGGTCGGTTGTAAAACTTACGCTAGCAGGAAAAATTCCTTTATTTTCCTTCCCTTCGCTTTCTCCATACAATTGTTTCCACCATTCTGCAACAAAATTTAATCGAGGATCGAAATTTGCAAGAATCTCTGTTGTTTTATTTTGGCTGTACAAAGCATGTCGAATGGCGGCATATGTATAAACCTGATTTTTACTAAAATCATCCGAATTACTAATTTTTAGGAAATCTTTTGCGCCAGTTACTATTTTCCCGATATTAAAACCAGCACAGGCAATAGGAAGTAATCCAACTGGAGTAAGAACCGAATATCGACCTCCAATAACATCATCTATAATAAATGATTTGTAACCTTCTTGATTAGCCATGCTTCGCAATGCTCCTTTCGAAGCATCGGTTATAGCAATTATTCTTTCAGATGCTTCTTTTTTTCCAACTCTCGTTTCAAGTTCTTTTTTTAATATTCTGAATGCAACTGCAGGTTCTGTTGTAGTGCCCGACTTAGAAATTATAATTAGTGAAAATACTCTGTCTTTTAGAAATTCCATCAGCTCAAACATATAATCTTCAGAAAGATTCTGTCCTGCAAATAGAATTAATGGATTTCCTTTCTTGTTTTTAAGATTATCGAATTGTCCTGAAAGGGCTTCTATAACAGCTTTGGCACCCAGATATGAGCCACCTATACCAACCACCACAATTACATCTGATTTTAAACGAAGATCGCTTGCTACAGAATTTATCTCATCAAGTTCTGTTTTGCTTATTCTTTCTGGCAAATCGTACCAACCCAAAAAGTCGTTACCCTTACCTGTTTTGTTTTTTAATGCCAAATCTGCATTTTTTGTCAGTTCTTTGTATTGGTCAAAATCATTTTGTTTTAAAAATGATATTGCATTTTTAATGTCAATTTTTAAGGTTTCCATAATGGATCTTAATTTGGTAATACTATCTGATATTTTCTGTAAGAATTTTAATCTCGATTGCCGGTGAGATTTTCTCGTAGAGGATATTGTAAACAGCATCTGTTATTGGCATGTTTACCTTGTATTTCTTGTTGATTGCATGAATTGATTTTACTGCATAATAACCCTCTGCTACCATATTCATTTCTAGTTGGGCAGACTTCACAGAATATCCTTTTCCTATCATTGTTCCAAAGGTTCTGTTACGGCTAAACTGTGAATAAGCAGTAACCATAAGATCTCCCAAATATGCAGAGTTTTTAATATCTCTTGTTATTGGATGCACTGCATCAACAAATCGTTTTATTTCTTGAATAGCATTCGATATGAGTACTGCATTAAAATTATCACCATAACCTAATCCATGACAAATACCGGCAGCAACTGCAAAAATATTTTTTAAAACAGCCGAATATTCAGTTCCATAAATATCATCGGAAACGCTTGTTTTTATGTAATTGGTTGATAAGATATCGGCAACCCAACGGGCATTTTTCAAATCCTGACAGGAAATGGTTAAGTAGGATAATCTTTCAAGCGCAACTTCTTCAGCATGGCACGGACCAGCAATAACGGCAAACAAGTCGAGCGGGATTTCGTATTTTGTATTGAAATATTCGCCGATAATCATATTTTCGCCAGGCACCATTCCTTTAATTGCCGATACAATGATTTTATCCTTTAGATCTGCTTTGAGATTTTCAAGAGCCGATTTTAAAAATGCCGACGGAATGGCAAAAATCACGATATCTGATTTCTCTACAACAGTGTTGATATCGTCCGAAAGCGCAATTTTATTTGTGTTTAGGCGTACCGAACTAAGGTAGAAATTGTTGTGCTGATGCTTTTCGATAAAACTTATGTTTTCTTTGTTTCTCATATACCAGTTTACCTGGTGAACATTTTCGAGAAGCATTTTAACAATGGCTGTAGCCCAGCTACCTCCTCCCAACACAGCTACCCTGAGTTTTTGTTTCATGATGTTAGTTTAGTTTTTCTAACCACGATTTAATATCATCGATACTAGGGTTTGTTAATCCCAGTTTGTGTTTTTTATTGGTGCCGCACAACTTATTATGTAAGCTGGCAGCATTAACACCTTTTAAACTTTCAACAGTAAGGTGTCCCGATTTTTGAATTATAGCTATCCATTCTGCAGGAATGCCTGCTTCAGTGAATTTCGAGGTATCATCTTTTTGTGATTTCTTTTCAGGGCGCATTTGAGGGAAAAACAAAACATCCTGAATCGATTGCGAATTAGTCATAATCATTGCAAGTCGATCAATGCCAATTCCTAATCCAGATGTTGGTGGCATTCCATATTCAATTGCTTTTAAAAAATCTTCATCAAGCACCATGGCTTCTTCATCACCTCGTTTGCCAAGAATTAGCTGTTGTTCGAATCGTTCACGCTGATCAATCGGATCGTTTAATTCAGAGTAAGCATTGCAAATCTCTTTACCATTGCAAATTGCTTCGAATCGCTCTACAAGACCATCAACAGTTCGGTGTTTCTTTGCAAGAGGAGACATTTCAATGGGGTAATCGGTAATGAATGTAGGCTGAATAAGTTTGCCTTCGCACATCTCGCCAAAAATCTCATCAATGATTTTGCCTTTGCCCATGGTTTCATTTACTTCAACACCTAGCTTTTTAGCAGTTTCTTTGAGTTGATTCTCATCCATTTGCGAAATGTCGATACCGGTAAAATGTTGTATAGCTTCGAACATGGAAAATCGTTTCCAAGGCCGTTTGAAATTTATTTTATGATCACCTACCTGAACTTCTGTTGTTCCATGCAGATCGAGTGCTATTTTCTCGACCATTTCTTCTACTGTATTCATCATCCAATTATAATCTTTGTAGGCAACATAGAGTTCCATTTGAGTAAATTCAGGATTATGAAAACGGTCCATTCCTTCGTTACGAAAATCTTTCGCAAACTCATAAACGCCATCGAAACCACCAACAATAAGTCGTTTTAAGTAAAGCTCATTGGCAATACGTAAATACAGTGTTTGATCGTGTGTATTGTGGTGCGTTTTAAAGGGGCGTGCAGCTGCTCCTCCGTACAAGGGTTGTAAAATAGGAGTTTCTACTTCTAAATATCCTTTATTATTAAGAAACTCACGCATTGAGTTAGTAAGTTTTGTTCTTTTTAAGAAAGCATCGTGACCAGCGATATCGTCAATTAAATCAAGATGTCGCTGACGATATCGCTGGTCAGGATCAGTAAATGCATCGTAAACCACACCATCTTTTTCCTTTACAATAGGAAGAGGCCTGATGGATTTGCTTAAAATAGTAAGTTCAACAGCATTTATCGATGTTTCGCCCATTTGGGTAACAAAAACATTTCCTTTTATACCAATAATATCACCTATATCAAGAAGTCTTTTAAAAACTGTATTGTAAAGTGTTTTGTCTTCGCCTGGGCAAAGATTATCACGTTTAACATAAATTTGTATTTTCCCCTTATCATCCTGAATTTCTAGGAAGGATGCATTACCCATAATGCGGCGGGTCATTATTCGTCCGGCAATAATTACATCCTGAAAATTGTTTTTTTCAGCACTGTAATTCGAAAGTATTTCTGTTGTATTTGTATTTACGTTGTATTCTGCTGCGAAATAAGGATCTATGCCCAAACTCCTTATTTCTTCTAGTGATTGCCTGCGGATAATTTCCTGTTCGCTTAAATCTAAATTGATCATAATTTTTTTATATCCATATTTTTAAAAACAGTACAAAGATAAAATTAAATCGGGAAAATCATATAACGCCAAATCGCCCTTTAATTTCAAATATTAAAATTAAATTTGTTATACAAAACATTTTAAAATTGTTACGATGTTCAAGAGAATCAAAACCGATATACTTTTTTTGTCAATATTCATAATTTTCTCAGCTCTTTTTTACAATGGTTTTGAAGAATTAAACGAGCTGCCTAAAGGTTTTCACCAATGGAAACAAAGCATGCATTTTTCAATAATTCAGAATTATGCCAATGGAAGTGCTAATTTCTTGCACCCTGCAATGCATAATCTTTTCAATGCAGATAATACCGGAAATTTAATCCTTGAGTTTCCTGTTTTTCATCAAATTGCAGCATTTATTATTCGAGTTTTTCCTTCTGCTTCACCTACTATTTCCCGGTGGATTATGTTTATCTTAACATTTATTGGTTTTTTTCACGCATATAAGCTTGCCAATATCCTATTAAAAAATAAGATTCTTTCTGTATTGGCAAGTTTATTAACGTATGTAATTCCAATCGTAGTTTTTTATGGAGGGAACTACTTAGTAGATGTCCCTGCAATGGCATTTGGTTTTTCATCAATTTATTTTTTCGAGAAGTATTTTATCAAAAATAATTTTTTGGACATTGTTGCAAGTTTGGTATTCTTAACTTTATCAGGATTATTAAGATTGCCAGTTCTTATATTGCCTCTGTCTTATATTGCTGCAAGTATATTTTATAGGAAAAAGGCATCGTATTTATTATGGTTTATTCCTTCAATTGTTCTGATTTTTTGCTGGTATTATTATGTAAAAAAATACAATACCTATTTTGTTTCATATCCCCCATCCGAAACATATAGCAATTTATCACCAGAAAGAATTACAAGTACAGTTAAATCAATTTTTGATTTCATGATTTTTCAAATAGGATGGGCATATAGATCCATTGTTTTTTATGTTCTAGTTGCTTTCTTTCTTTTAATATATCAAAAATATATTTCAAAATTCTGGTTTACTGTATTAATGATTAACCTGATCGGGTCTATCCTTTACATTTATTTGTGGTTTGGAATATTTGAGCATCACGATTATTATATTGTACCAATTGTACCTCTATTATTTTTGATTTGGGTAAATGTATTTTTTGTAGCAAAAAACCTTAATTACATGAGACTCATTATTGCAATTAGCATAATAGTGCTAACACTAAATACTGTAAATGTTTTCAATAATATGAGGCAAAGAACATTTCAGAAGAAAATTAAAGCTACAAAGGTTTTTGCAGGAAGATTTGAATCTGGAATATGGCGTTTTTATAAAGATGATGATAAAATAAAATGGAGCGTTTTTAGAAAGATTTCTCCTTTTAACAACTCTTCAATTCTATTAAAAAATGGAATATTTCCACAAGATACTGTAATCTGCGATTTTGATATGTCTCCTACTTATTCATTGGCATTGCTAGATTTAAAAGGGTGGACAGCTTACAACTGCAAATTTGATTCTTTAACAAGTTTTGTCCGATATTCAAATTTTGGTGCAAAGTATCTTTTTAGTAATATTCAAAATACTTCTAAATTGGATAGTATTCAACTTTCTAATTTAAGAAAGAATATAGTTTTTCAGATTGATAATCTTGCAGTTTATAATATTGAACATTTAAGAAGTAAATAGAATTATAACCAAATAACATTAAATTCTATTTTAGTTATTTCTATTCTTTCATACCCATTTTTATTTAGAATAATTTTAAATTTGCATTCTGATCTGAGTAAGAGTATGGAATCCGAAAAAAAAAATACACGCCGATTGCCTCGCTGGATGAAAATGCAAATGCCCAAAGGCGAATCGTATTCGAGAGTTAAAAATATTGTAAATCATCATAAACTGCATACAATCTGCACTAGTGGTAATTGTCCAAATATCGGTGATTGCTGGAATCGTGGTACAGCCACATTCATGATTTTAGGAGATATTTGTACTCGATCATGCAAATTTTGTGGTGTTAAAACCGGCAAGCCTTTGCCTCCAGATTGGGATGAACCAATGCGGGTTGCAGAGTCGGTTCGTTTAATGAATATAAAACATTGTGTTTTAACATCAGTTGATCGTGATGATTTGGATGATGGTGGTGCTGCATTTTGGGCAGAAACCATTAGAACCATGAAAAAAATTAATCCTGAAACAACTATTGAGACATTAATTCCTGATTTTGATGGAGTTAAAGAACTAATCGATAAAGTTATTGAAGCCAAACCCGAAGTAATTTCGCACAATCTCGAAACTGTGGAAAGGCTTACATCTCAAATTAGAACCAGGGCAAAGTATCGACGTAGCCTTGAGGTAATAAAAATTATTGCCGATTCTGGAGTAACTGCTAAATCAGGCATTATGTTAGGGTTGGGAGAAACCGAAGAAGAAATTCTACAAACTATGGACGACTTGCTTTCTGTTGGTTGTAGTGTATTTACTCTTGGTCAGTACCTGGCTCCAACACTCGAGCATATTCAAGTTAAAGAATATGTAACTCCCGAAAAATTCGAAGAATATATGCAAATTGGACTTAAAAAGGGATTTCGATTTGTTGAAAGTAGTCCATTGGTTAGGTCTTCGTATCATGCAGAATATCATGTTGAATCAAACAAAAAATAAATAAAATGAGTGTTAAAGTTGCGTTTGAAGATTTGGGTTTGATTGACTATAAAGAAGCCTGGGATTACCAGGAAAAAATATTTGCTGAATACTTAAAAATAAAAGCAGAAAACAGAGACTTACCTAAAGAGAAACAAATAGAAATTGAAGGGAACGTTATTTTTTGTGAGCATCCTCATGTTTATACTCTTGGGAAAAGCGGAGAGCAAAACAATTTATTGATTGCCGATGAGTTTTTAAAAAAGATAAATGCAACCTATTACAAAATTAATCGGGGAGGTGATATTACATATCATGGCCCGGGCCAGATTGTTGGATATCCGATAATTGATCTTGAGCGATTTAATTTGCAGGTGAAACAATATATTGCTAACTTGGAGCAATCAATTATTCTTACTTTAGATGAATTTGGAATTAAGTCGGAAAGATTGAATGGAGCTACCGGAGTTTGGTTAGATACTACTATTCCAGGTAAAACAAGAAAAATTTGTGCAATAGGTGTTAAAGCCAGTCGTTTTATTACCATGCATGGATTTGCGTTTAATGTAAATACAAATCTCGAATATTTTAACTATATTAACCCTTGCGGATTTGTTGATAAGGGAGTAACTTCGATGGAAAAAGAACTTGGACAAAAACAGGATTTTATTCAGGTAAAAGATATTTTAAAATCGAAAATGGCAAAAGTATTTGATATGCATTTCTAAAAGATGAAAAAATATGAACAATATATATGGAAAAAAGATGGGTTCTCAAACAAAAAGGGAGAAAAGATGATGTAGAAAATCTGGCACAAGAACTAAATATCGAACCTGTCTTAGCAAACCTCTTATTACAAAGGGGTGTTAAGACATTTGAAGATGCCAGGAGATTTTTTCGCCCGGAGTTAAGTGATCTCTACGATCCCTTCCTGATGAAAGACATGGACCTCGCTGTTGAGCGCATTGAGAAAGCGGTTAAAAACAACGAAAACATTCTTATTTATGGTGATTATGATGTTGATGGTACAACATCGGTGGCTTTGATGTACTCTTTTTTAAAGAAATTTCATCCCAATATAGACTTTTATGTACCTGACAGATATAGTGAAGGTTATGGAATTTCAATTCAGGGAATTAATTATGCAATAGAGAAAAATGTAAAGTTAATTATTGCTCTTGATTGTGGTATTAAGGCGAATGAAAAGGTAGCTTACGCGAAAGAGAATGGTATTGATTTTATAATTTGCGACCATCATTATCCCGGTTCCGAATTGCCCGATGCTGTAGCTGTGTTAGATGCAAAACGTCCCGACTGTAATTATCCGTTTAAGGAATTATCGGGGTGCGGGGTTGGCTTTAAACTAATTCAGGCTTATTCAATAACAAATAATATTCCTTTCGGTGAATTAATAGAATATCTCGACTTGGTAGTTGTTAGCATCGCATCAGATATCGTTCCTATTGTAGACGAAAACAGGATACTTGCTCATTTTGGTTTAATACAGATAAATAAAGCCCCCAGGGAAGGATTAAAATCAATAATTCAAATTAGTGGATTGTCGGGTAAAAAAATCGCAGTTGAGGATATAGTTTTTAAACTGGGTCCAAGGATAAATGCGGCGGGCAGAATGGAATCGGCTCATAAGGCGGTTGAATTGTTACTTGCAGCAAATGCAGCAAATGCAAAAACCAGCGCTAACAGTGTTGACGATTTTAATGATGCCAGAAAAAATATTGATCGCTCAATAACACAAGATGCCCTGCGAATGTTATTTGATAAATCAAAATTGGAAGAGAAGAAGTCAACGGTACTCTATAATTCGAAATGGCACAAAGGAGTAGTGGGTATTGTAGCATCGCGACTAATTGAAACATACTATCGGCCAACTGTAATACTTACAGCTTCTAATGGAATGGCTACAGGTTCGGCCCGCTCAGTAATGGGTTATGATATTTACCAGGCAATTGAAAAATGTGCCGATTTACTTGAAAACTTTGGTGGTCACATGTATGCCGCGGGTCTAACTATGAAAATTGATAATGTATCAAAATTTATTGATCGTTTCGAAAGGATAGTTTCTGAAACCATTTTAGATGAGCAACTTGTTCCACAAATTGAAATTGATGCCGAACTGAAACTTAGTGAGATTACACCAAAATTTTTCAGAATTTTAAAGCAATTTCAACCATTTGGACCTGAAAATATGGCTCCAGTTTTTTTGGCTGAAAATGTTTCGGATAATGGTGAAGGCAGAATTGTTGGCCCGAGTAAAGAACACTTAAAATTAGCTCTTATTCACGAAGAAGAACCTTTTAAAGGGTTTCCTGCAATTGCTTTTCAGCAAGCTAATAATTTCGATTATATTAGGTCGGGCGATTCTTTTGATATTTGTTATACAATTGATGAAAATAACTTCAGGGACAAATCAACAATTCAACTAAATATTAAAGATATTAAAATCAATAAAAGAGATTAGTAATTGGGGGACTTGCTTCCCCCTTTTTTAACTATTTCATTTAAACAATAGGCAATTATTCGCTTGTCATAATAAACAATGGTTGCAGCTCGAAACTTTTATAAAAAGGTCGTAACCTTTCGGTATTATAATGTTTATTTATGTTTACCAGTTTTTTAGAATTAATAACTACTTCAATAGGGATATTATCGTATCTCCCATTGCTCAGCACAACTAGTCGTCCATGAATTCCTTTTAGAATTAAATCTAATGCAAGATTACCATATGCCATAGGTACAATTGAATCAATTGCATCGGGATCTCCTCCGCGCACCAGATATCCAAGTTTCTGGTTAATTATTCCTATGGGTTTTCCATTGTTATATTTAGGAGAAAGTTCCTTTAATTTTAAAGATACCAAATCTCCAATACCACCCAGTTTTGCATGACCAAATGCATCTTTGTCCTGTCCTTCGAAAATCATTTCGCCTTCTTTAAACATAGCTCCTTCCGATACCAAAACAACCGAGTATTTGCTGGGATTATTATATCTGTCTTCAACAAGTAGTTCGGTTAACTTGTCAATATCAAATTTATGCTCAGGAATAACGCATCGGTTTGCTGCTCCTGCCATGGTAGGCAACATAGCAGTGAATCCTGCATAATGGATTTAGCACCTGTATTACAGAAAACGCTCATGAGAACCAGCACTCGTTCTCAGGTTATTTGTCATTTGAATAGTTCGTGTAATGCAGGTGCTAAATCCAATACAATAATCAGTTCCTGGAACATCATTGTCCATAGTTTTTGGGATGCCAACAATTTTAATATTTTCCCGATATAATCGTACGGCATAACTCAGAGTATCATCACCTCCAATTGGAATAAGATAATCGATGCCTAAAAACTCTATATTCTTAAGAACTTCTGGTGTAAGATCATTCTTTTCCTTATTGTATTTATCTTTTAAATGCTCTGGTACATCATATTTTACTACTTTCTCAGGATTTGTCCTTGATGAATGCAAGAAAGTACCACCAGTTCGGGCAGATTTATTTACTATTATCTCTGTGAGAATCTGATAGCATTCTGAATTATCAGCTTTTTTATCTCTTTTTAAATTAACCAGTCCTGCCCATCCTCGGCGAATCCCAATAACTTCGTAACCTTCGCGTAATGCCCTTATTGTAACTGCCCTAATTGCAGGGTTGAGTCCCGGAACATCACCACCACCAGTTAAAATGGCTATTCTCCCTTTTCTTTTAACTATTGCTGCCATATTTACTCCTGTTTAGTGAATAAGTTGTTAATTTACAAATTTTTAGGCTAAAAGTAAATAGGTTTGATGTATTAAAGATAATGTAAAATCAAAGCAGTAATTAAATTTTATAAAATTAAAATATAGTGAAACTCAATAATACACTGTTGAAGCAGCTGAAAAATTTAGCACTTGTTCTTACAATCAGTTCAAAAAATAATGATATTTTTAGCTTTTATTTAATGTAATAAAATATAATGATAAAAACCCTGTCAATTATAATTCCTGCTTATAACGAAGAAAAAACTATTCAAGAGATTCTGGATAAAGTTATTTTGGTTAACCTGGGAACAATTAATAAAGAAATAATAATTGTGAATGATTGTTCAAAAGATCAAACAAAAGAAATAATCGAAACCTTTATCGATGGTCATAAAGGAGAGAATATCAGGTTGATCAATCAGGAAAGGAATCAGGGAAAAGGTGCGGCTTTGCACAAGGGAATAGCAAATGCTACAGGAGAATATATTATTATTCAGGATGCTGATTTAGAATACGATCCAAATGAGTTTCTCGATTTATTACAACCCGTTTTTAAAGCAAATGCTGATGTAGTTTATGGATCGCGATTTATGGGTTCAAAACCACATCGAATATTGTTTTTCTGGCATACTATTGGAAACCGATTTCTTACATTCTTATCGAACATGTTTACCAATCTGAATCTTACAGATATGGAAACATGTTATAAACTAATGCGAACAAATATTATTCAAAAGATAAACCTAAAAGAAAAGCATTTTGGTTTTGAACCTGAAGTAACAGCAAAGCTTTCAAGAGTCCACGAAATTAAAATCTACGAGGTGGGTATATCATATTACGGCAGAACATATAACGAAGGGAAGAAAATAAACTGGAAAGATGGGTTTAAGGCTATTTATTGTATTTTTAGGTATAATTTATTTACATGAGAATAGGAATTAGAATTAATCACAGACTTCGTTGGCTTATATTTATTTTTTCAGGGTTATTTATTCTGTTTGGTTATCTAGTGCTTTTTAGTACATCTGCCAAAGGTGGAGCAGATAATTATGCTCATTTTCGACTTGCTCGTTATGCCTTTAAATACCCTCACTTTTTTCTTGATCATTGGGGTAAACCATTATTTACTATTTTGAGTTCTCCTTTTGCACAGTTTGGATTCAAAGGAATTCAGTTTTTCAATGTTATTGCAGGATTGTTAGCTTCGTTTTTTACATACTTAACTGTTCGTAAACTTGATTACAAAAACCCGTGGCTAGCAATTATTTTCACATGTTTTGCGCCTGTTTATTTCATTATTATGTTATCAGGCTTAACAGAGATTCTGTTTAGCCTTGTATTGATGATATCTGTTTTCCTGTTCCTCGACAAACGGTTTTTTGCATCATCAATTGTTATTTCATTTATTATTTTTTCTCGTACTGAAGGAATTATTGTTTTACCTTTTTTTTTGGTAGCAATTATTATTGAGAAAAAATATAAAGCGATCCCTTTTTTATTTACTGGATTTATTTTCTTTAGTCTTCTTGGATATTTAATTGTAGAGGATTTTTGGTGGTTTATTACTCAGAATCCATATACCGGAGCCAGAGAGATTTATGGTACAGGTGAGATTACTCATTTTCTAAATAATACGAAAAAGATAAATGGAATACCCTTAGCTTTTATGGCTGTTTTGGGCATTGTAAGTTATGCTATTGAATTTTTAAAGAGATCAAAAAAAACAAAGCAATTATTTGTGGAAATCATACTGGTGCTTTCTATTTATCTAGCTTATCTTGCTGCACATTCAATTGCATGGTGGAAAGGTGTTGGGGGATCTCTGGGTTTAATTCGTGTTATGGCAGCTGTAATACCATTGGCTGCTATTTTATGTTTACGAGGGTATAATTTGATTTTCGATTGGCTTAAGTTTAACCAGTTTGTTCAGTTAGCATTAAAAATCATCGTTCTGATAGTTGTTATTAAAGTGCCTTACGATTTGTACCATTTACCTTTAAAACAAGACGGACGAGAACATACTCTTTCGGAAGCAGCTGATTGGACAAAGCAAAACAATCTACTAAAACACAAAATATACTATTACGATTTATATTTTATTCATCAGTTAGAATTGAATCCTTTCGATAAGAATATTTGTTTTGAGAGAATTCCTGAACTCCAAAAACCTGGAAAAGGAATGCCTAGCGGAAGTCTGTTACAATGGGATGCTCATTTTGGTCCAAACGAGGGGCAGTTACCACTCGATTCACTTATAAATAACCCGTATTTTAAGATACTTAAAGTGTTTAAACCCGAAAAACCATTTAAAGTGCTTAATGGTTATGAATATGAAGTATATATTTTTCAGAGAACCGATTACAAATAAGATGCCGTTATAATGATTAAAAGAAACAGATATACATCTATTGTCCTTATCATTGTTGCGTTTGTTTATATCTGGACCGTTTTTAATATCTCGAAATGGCGTAAAAATCTGGTAATAAACAACGATACTGTTTCATATTATTCGTATCTGCCGGCAACATTCATTTATAAAGATCTACGTTTTAACTTTGTTGATAGTTTACCATTAGATTTTGAAGGCCGCATCTGGTTCCAGACTGTTGATAATAGTTCTAGGGTGCAAAAAATGACAATGGGTTTATCTGTTTTATATGCACCTTTCTTTTTTATTGCACATACTATAGCTCAAATCGGAGATTATGAGGCGAATGGGTACTCATCAATATATGGAATGTTTTTATGTTTGGCAGGTTTATTCTATGGGTTACTTGGATTATTTGTTCTTTCGAAGGTATTGTTCAGGATTTTTAATGATAAGATAACTGCTTTAACTATTTTAATTATAGCTTTTGGTACCAATTTCTTTTATTATGTTACCAATGAAGGTGAAATGTCACATTCATTTTCTTTCTTTCTTTTTAGTATATTTTTATACTATTCAATTCAATGGAACGAAAGACAATCTTGGTTGTCGGTAATGTCAATTGGATTGTCAGGAGGATTGATAGTGCTTGTAAGGCCATCTAATTTAGTTGCTTTTATAATTCCGATAATTTATGGAGTATATAATTTTGAAACACTAAAAACCAAAATAAATTTACTTTTGAAAAATTGGTGGCAGTTAGTTGTTATGGTTGCCATTGTTATTATCGTTTTTTCTCCTCAACTTTTTTATTGGAAATTTACTACGGGTAATTGGTTTTATTATTCTTATGGTAACGAAGGCTTTTTCTTTACCAAACCACATATTATAAATGGGTTATTTAGTTATCGTAAAGGATGGCTAATATATACTCCAATAATGCTATTTGCCATAATTGGGATTTTAATGCTGTTTAGGAGGTTAAGAGAGTTTTCAGTTGCCATAGCAGTCTTCTTGATAGTAAATTTATATATAATATTTAGCTGGTGGAGTTGGTGGTATGGTGGAGGATTTGGAGCCAGACCACTTATTGAGTCGTATGTATTTTTATCAATACCACTGGCCGTATTTTTGGATTATATATTTAATCAAATAAAAACTGCTAAATACATTACAGGATTTTTACTACTTATTTTAATAGTATTAAATCTTTTCCAAACACTTCAATATCGAAGAACAATAATTCATTGGGATTCGATGACGAAACAAGCCTATTGGTCGGTGTTTGGCAAATTGAAATTTCCCAATGACTATAATTCATTAATTAAAACACCAGATTACGAAAGTGCTTTAAAAGGCGAACCAGAAAAGAAAAAGAAATAACATTGTTTAATAGTAATTACCCACTAAATTCTGTTAAATCATTTATAGTAAATCCCATTTTAAGGAGATTCTTTGGCAAGAAAATTTTTTCCAGTTTATCAGGATCAATTATTTTTAGCTTGCTATTTACTCTGAAAATATCTTTTCCACTTTTTTGCATTTCTTTAGCCAATTTGGCTGCTTTATGAGATCCAATATATACAATTAATGCATTTGTAATCGTGGAGCTATGGTATAATCTATCTTCTGCCAGATCACTATTAATTATTATATTACTAAACAAATTTTCTTGTAGCGTTTTGTTAGCTGCAGTAAGTAACTTTATGCTCTCCAACAAGGCATTTCCAATTATTGGCAAATAGGCATTTGAGTCGAGTGATCCTTGGGCACTAAGTGATGTGATAAGCATATCGTTCGCATAAATTTTGTGTGCTGCACTAATAACAAATTCAGTAATAACGGGATTATTTTTACCACTCATGGCATAATCTCCAGCTTCTTTTTGAGGAATGGATATCTCTTTTGCGCCGAACAAATCTGAAGAAAGAAGTCTCACATCAGATGCAATTTTTTCAAGATTTACTGCATGAGTTTTAAGAAATGCATGCACTGTAACCCATGAATCATAGTTATTATTTGTATCCGACAAATTCTTGCTACGATTAAAGTTGTGGTTAGTTAGTTTCTGAATAGTTGGCATCAATTCCTTAATAAAAATCTCCGGAACGGGCACTCCTGTTTCTAATGAGCGATCTCCCAAATTTATCATTGTCATCTTTTCATTACATTTCGAAATGCGCTGTAAGTCGCGCGACAAGGCCTCGGCATATGTGCTAAAAAGTCTTGCGTATGAAGAAGGCGCAGATTGCTGCATTTGGGTATAAGCAATTCTAAGTTTGTTCTTATTTTGGTGTTCAAGTTTTTCAACTTCAAGCTTTAGTTCATTAATTTGCTCGTTAAGATCAATAAGTAACTTCGTTACTGCAATTTTAAGTGATGAGGGAATAACATCATTTGTCGATTGGAAAATATTTGCATGTTCGATGGGATTTATTTGATCGTAATCTCCAGGACTTAGGTCCATTCTTATTAATGCAGCATTTGTAATTATCTCGTTAATATTCATATTAATGCTGGCACCAGCTCCACCTTGTATTGCAGGAATAATAAAATTTTGAAAATATTTGCCTTCGGCAACCTCTTCAGCTGTTTCAATCAGAGCAGTAATTATCAAATCATCGATAAGGGATAAAGGCGTATTTTCTAGCATTTCTTGTTCAATCACATTTTTCTTAAATGTTTTATATGTGAGAAAGAAAGCAAGTTTTGTAATTCCTATTGCTTTGTACCACTCCAGGTGAAACATTGAATTGTCAGGAAAATTTTCTCGGGCACGAACAGAATGTATGCCATATAGGGCATTTTTATTAATTTCTTTTTCACCTAAAAAATCTTTTTCTAACCGTGACATGAGTTTAGTTTTTAATTGTTTGTTTTTAATTTTTATAAAAAACCAATTGTACTAAATACAAATGCTTACTTATTTGGAAATGGGTTGAGCATAAGCAATAACATCATCTCCATTAATTTCTTTTTCGCACAAAATAATTAATCGTTCCAAAACATTTCTAAATTCCCGAATATTACCAGTCCAGTTTATTTTCTGCAATTCTTTTATAGCTTCTGGTTTAATAATTTTTTTAGGTACACCATAATCACGACAAATAAGTTCATTAAAGTGATCAGCTAGTAGAGGAATATCTTCTTTGCGATCGTTAAGAGATGGAACATGAATAAGAATAACACTTAAGCGATGGTATAAATCTTCGCGGAAATTATTTTTCTGAATTTCTTCTTTCAGGTTTTTATTTGTAGCAGCAATAATTCGAACATCTACATGAATATCTTTATCACTCCCAACGCGTGATACTTTTTTTTCTTCAAGTGCTTTTAGGACTTTCGCTTGAGCATTAAGGCTCATATCACCAATTTCATCAAGAAAGATAGTGCCGGTATGTGCTTGCTCAAATTTCCCTTTACGTTGTTTATGGGCCGATGTAAAAGCACCTTTTTCGTGGCCAAATAATTCGCTTTCTATTAACTCCGATGGTATTGCAGCGCAATTTACCTCAACAAATGGATTTCCTGCACGTGTACTTTTTTCATGTAACCATCGTGCAACAAGTTCTTTCCCTGAGCCATTATCGCCAGTAATTAATACGCGTGCATCTGTTGGAGCAACCTTCTCGATCATCGTTTTAACCTTTTCAATTGCTTGTGTTTCTCCAACAATATCATATGTTTTATTAACTTGTCGTTTAAGTATTTTGGTTTCTTTGAGGAGTGAATTTTTATCCATTGCATTTCGGATAGTAACCAGAAGTCTATTTAAATCAAGAGGCTTCTCAATAAAATCATAAGCACCCTTCTTAATCGATTCTACAGCAGTATCGATATTGCCATGGCCCGATATCATAATAATTGGCATATCATCTGTTTCAGCTAATAGGTCGTCAAGCACTTCAAGTCCATCCTTTTTGGGCATTTTTATATCGAGCAATACAACATCGTATTTATTTGATTTGAACAATTCCAAACCCTGATCTCCATCGCATGCCAGATCTACCTCATGTTTTTCATATTCAAGAATCTCCTTTAAGGTTTCGCGAATGCTCTTTTCATCGTCGATAACTAATATTTTAGCCATATTTAATTTATTTAACCATTTATGATTTTGTCAATCATTCCTTCTTTTAAAGCGAATGATGATTGGGTTATTGATTTTATGTTTAGTTTTTGAACTATAAATTTAACAAAAATACTGGCTAGAACAATCATTTCTACTCTAACAAATTCTAACCCTTTCATAATTAACCTTTCCTGGGATGTTGATTTGATTAAAGCATTATGAAGCAAATAGTAATCATCGAGTTCAACAGGGAATGATTTATGAAGCTCATAGTGCGATTTATCTAGCCTTTTACGTTCAATTATCATTTCGCGTATTGTATCGAAAGTACCCGATGACCCAACAAGTTGTGTAGGTTTATATATCGCTACAGCATTATACAATGTTTTTAATTTGGAATCAATATAAAGCTCGACCTTTTCAATTTCTTTGGTGGTTATTGGATCCGAAGGATTAAATTTATCAAGCAGTCGCGCCATTCCCAGATTATAGCTTTGTTTCCATTGCAAACCATCTTTATTGGCAATTATAAATTCATTACTTCCACCACCAATATCAAGTATTAAAATATTCTCGATTGAAAACTCAATTGTTTGTTTCACTCCACGATAAATTAATTCAGCTTCTTTATCACCGGTAATAATCTGAACAGAAACACCGAATTGTTTTTGTATTTGTGAAACCAACTCATCCCCATTTTGTGTGCTTCTAATGCCTGATGTTGCTATTGCGACTATCTTTTCTGCTTTAAATTTATTAATCGACTTTATGTGCTGTGCAATTCCATTTAAGGCTCGCTGAAAAGCATCTGGAGTAATAATCCTCTTATTTATTCCATCCTTACCTAGTTTTACTCCTGTTTTATCATTAAAAATAATACTATACTGCTTATTTGCCTTTATATCGGCAATTAACAAGTTAAATGTATTCGTTCCTAAATCGATAATAGCGATTCTCATATTTTTAAATTAAAAAAACTATCTGCTAAGTAAACAGATAGTTTTGAAAAGTGGTTTATTCTAAATTAATATTTATAGCGTATCCATTTCCACAGTTCCTTGTAATTTATTTTTTTGCCATACATTAAAATGCCTGTACGGTAAATTTTACCTGCCAACCAAGTTGTAAAGACAAAAGTTAATATAAGTAATCCCATTGATAGTGCAATTTCCCAGTATGGAACACCAAACGGAATACGAACCATCATTACTATTGGTGAAGTAAATGGAATTATTGAGAACCAAAATGCAACTGGACTGTCAGGTGTTTGTATAGCGTTCATCATTACAAAAATTCCTAGAATAAGAGGGATTGTAATTGGAAACATAAACTGCTGTGTATCGGCTTCGTTATCAACAGCTGATCCAATAGCTGCAAACAAAGAACCATACAATAAATATCCGCCTAAAAAGAAAAAGATAAAGGATCCAATCATTAATCCATAATTAACAGTCTTTAATGAATTGAATATATTTTCGAATTCCTGCATGCTCTGCTGTTGCTGAATAACCTGCTGTGCTTCGTCAGGAATGTCTTGACCTGCGGCAGCAAACATATCCTGAGCTACAACTTCTTGAGCATTTTTTGTTCCAAGTTGAGGAAACATAACTGTTTTTACCCCGGCAACTATTGCAAAAGTAAGCACTATCCAAAGAATAAATTGTGTTAATCCAACTAAGGCAACACCAACAATTTTACCCATCATTAATTCAAAAGGACGAGCAGACGAGATAATAATTTCAACAATCCTACTCGATTTCTCTTCAATAACACCACGCATAACCTGGGCTCCGAACATGAAAATAAAGAAGTAAATTAGAAAACCACTGGCATAACCAACGGCCATTGCAATTTCGGTTGAGCCTTCTTTTTCTTTTCCATCTTCAGTCCACTGAATTGTTCTAATGGAAACATCAGATTTAATTGATTTAAGGACGTCTTCATTTATTCCAGCAGCACGTAATTTTTGGTTTTTTAGCTCCTTTTCCATGGAGCTTGATATGTAATTTTTTACAGCAAAACCAGGTTGTTTAATGGAAAACAGATGCACTGCACTGGGTTCGTAGGTAATACTTGGTAATATCTGAAGTATAGCGTAATATTCTGATTGAGCGAAAATTTTCCTTGCCTCATTTAACGAAGTATTTTCAAGATATTTGAATTTTATATAATCGGTATCTTGTATTTTATTCACAAAAACCTTCGAGCTGTCTATTACGGCAATCGTTTTAATATCAGTATCTTCCATTGATGCAATCCACGCTGGCGCAATAAACAGAGCTGCAAATAGAATCGGACCAAGTATGGTCATTGCTATAAATGATTTCTTTTTAACCCGGGTTAAATATTCTCTAGATATGATTAATCTAATTTTATTCATGATTTTTATATTTTTTTACTACTTGTTTTTATTCTCATTTACCACATCAATAAAAATATCATTCATACTAGGCATTACCTCGTTAAATGATATAATTTCAACTGACGGAATGATTAATGATAATAATTCATTCTCATTGGTTTGGTGTAGAAGCTTTACTTGGATGGCATTTTTCCCATTAACTTTTAGTTTTTTAACTACTTCGTAATGATTGTTTAGCGATCCTTCAAGTTTATCTATTTCTCCATGGAAAGATATCTCATAAATATTCGATTTGTAACGATTACGTATTTCATCAATCTGTCCTTCGAGTATGTTTTTTGATTTATTAATCAGTGTTATATGATCACAAAGTTCTTCTACTGACCCCATATTATGGGTCGAAAAAATAATAGTTGCTCCATTGGCTTTCATATCCAGGATTTCCTGTTTAAGCATATTGGCATTAATTGGATCGAATCCACTAAAAGGTTCGTCAAATATTAGCAACTTGGGCTCATGAATTACTGTTGTTATAAACTGAACTTTTTGTTGCATTCCTTTTGAAAGCTCCTCAACTTTTTTGTCCCACCATGCTTGTATTTCAAATTTTTCGAACCAAAATTTGAGTTTTTTTAATGCATCGTGTTTCGACAGACCTTTAAGCTGAGCAAGGTAAAGAGCTTGCTCACCAACTTTCATTTTCTTATATAAGCCTCGCTCTTCAGGTAAATAACCAATATTGTGAACATCATCAGGATGTAATGGTCTGCCATTTAAAAATATTTCGCCACTATCAGGTGCTGTAATTCGATTAATAATTCGAATTAGAGTAGTTTTTCCTGCTCCATTCGGACCTAAAAGTCCATAAATACTATTTTCTGGAACAGATATATTTACTTTGTCCAGTGCAAGATGATTAGCAAAACGTTTATCGACATTTTGTGCTCGTAATAATTCCATAAATTTAATTTTTAAAAAAGTAAAGATAGATAAATTGTAATACCCATAATTAATTTCATTGTCATTTGACGTTAAATATTGTTAATTCTGTTTTTAATACTTTTAAGTATAATAAATATTATCTTTTGTGTTAGTTAATTTATTGGTTAATATGTTACATTTTAAATTTTTTTATTCATCTTAAAAATAATTCTTTTAAAAATCCTCGATAACATAAAAGGTTAGTTCGTTTTAAATAAATATCTTTGAAATTATAATTTATTGATATGCTTCGATATATTGCTTTAATTATCTCCATTGTGCTGCAACTTGTTGCAGTTGTTGTAGCTCTTCGGTTAACAAAAGTTACTAAATATAAAATCTCCTGGATTTTAATTTCGGCAGGTTTTGTTTTTATGGCTTTTCGTTATTTAATCGATTTATTTCAATATATGAACCGCCCACGGTTGGAAGAATTTGTTGTCCTAAACGACTGGATATCTGTATTAATTTCAATATTTATTGCTTCGGGTGTAATTATTATTCCCGAAATATTCAATTATATGCGACGAGCAGAATATGCCCGAAAAATTGCAGAAAAGAATGTGCTAAATGCAATTATCGAGACAGAAGAACGTGAGCGAAAACGTTTTGCCAAAGATTTACATGATGGGCTGGGACCACTTTTATCAACAGTTAAAATGTCGGTTTCGGCTTTAATGAAAACAGAGAAAGATGAAAAAAATCTCGAAATAATAAAAAATACTGATCATGTAATTAATGAGGCAATAAAAAGCATTAAAGAAATCTCCAATAATTTAAGTCCACATGTACTTACAAACTTCGGATTGGCGAGTGCTGTGAAAAACTTTACTGATAAAATAAATGAAACCAAAGTTGTTGAAATAAATGTTGATTCAACTATTTATAAACAGAGATTTCCAACAAATATTGAGGTAGTATTATACCGGACTATTTGTGAGTTGGTAAATAATAGTTTGCAACATGGTAATGCGAAGAATATTAGAATTAATCTAACCTCGACTGATAGTATTCTTGATTTGATATATGAAGACAATGGGAAAGGGTTTGATGTTAGTAAGGTTCTGCAAGAGAATACAAGTGGTACAGGTCTACGAAATATGATTTCGAGAATTGAATCAGTTAATGGCACTTATAAGTTCGAGAGCAAATCGAAAATAGGATTCAAAGCAACATTTAGTATACATATTGGACGAAAACATGATAAAACATAAAGTTTTTTTAGTTGATGATCATTCGTTATTTAGGAATGGATTAAAATTGTTATTAAACAGTTCAGGTAAAGCTGAGGTTGTAGCAGAAGCCTCAAATGGACAGGAATTTTTGAATATCATTAAAAACTTTACCAATACAATAGTTTTTATGGATATTGAAATGCCCGTTAAAGATGGTATTGAAGCAACTGTTGAAGCACTTAATAAATATCCAAACTTGAAAATAATTGCACTAACCATGTTTGGCGAACACGAGTATTATCTCAAAATGATTGAAGCTGGTGTGAAGGGCTTTCTGCTTAAAAATTCAGAGATTGATGAAGTAATTGATTCATTGGATACAGTTGCAAAAGGTGATAGTTGTTTCTCGAAGGAGCTATTATTATCATTAGTAAAGAATATTCATTCAAAATCACAGAAATATACCGACTCATTACTATCTGATAGAGAGATTGAGATATTGAGTCTTATTAGTAAAGGATTTTCAAACCAGGAAATTTCAGAAAAATTATTTATTAGTAAAAGAACTGTTGATAAGCATCGGTCAAATATTATTGAAAAAACAGGTTCGAAAAATACTGCTAGCCTTGTTATGTATGCCATTAAAAACGGAATAATCAATATTTAATAACCTGCAAATTTTTCAAAACTCAAAAGATCACTTCATAAATGAAAGGTATTTATACAATAGGATTATTAATCCTCTCAAATATTTTTATGACTCTTGCTTGGTATGGTCATTTAAAGTTCAAAGAAATGAAATGGTTTGGTACACTACCGTTAGTAATTGTAATATTATTAAGCTGGGGAATAGCTTTGTTTGAATACTTTTTTCAAGTTCCTGCAAACAGAATAGGATTTAAAGAAAATGGAGGCCCGTTTTCACTGGTCGAACTCAAGGTAATTCAGGAAGTTATTACTCTTCTTGTTTTTACTATTTTTACTACATTGGCCTTTAAAAACGAATCGTTAAAAACAAATCATTTTATTGGATTTACCTTCTTGATTTTGGCGGTTTATTTTATTTTCAAAAAGTAAGTTTCATCCTAAAAAGTTATGCATTTATCAATTAATTTTTGTTGTTAATAAAATAGCATAACCAAAGGCATTGTTACACAAAAATACTTCGTAACTTGCCTTATTATAGAACAAGTTTTTTCATAAACCCTTAACAGCATATTAGTATATTCTAGTATGATTAGTAACAGGTAAATTTTACCTATTATTTATTAACCTTAACCTAACCTAAACCAATGAAAAGACTTTTGTTTGTGCTAACAGGTATTCTGTTGGCCATAAGTTTATTTTCGCAAAGCCCTGATGTTTTTAAATATCAGGCATCGTTAAGAGACGATTCAGGGAAACCTTTGGCCAGTCAAACTGCTGATATTAGTATTAGTATTTTACAGGGCAATCCTTCTGGTTCTGTTGTTTATGTTGAAACCCATAATAAATTAACAGATTCGTTCGGTAACATCAATCTTGAAATTGGAAAAGGAAACACAGCTAGTAATTTTTCAATTATCGATTGGTCGTTAGGGAGTTACTACATTAAGATTGTTGTAAATGGAAATGAGCTTGGTGTTTTTCAATTACTAAGCGTTCCATATGCCAAATTTGCTGACAAAGCGGGAAATGGTTTTTCAGGTAATTACAATGATTTATCGAATTTACCTGACTTTACCAATTGGGATATTAATGCTTCAGATGATTTTAGTGGACAATATTCCGATTTATTTGGAAAACCTGACCTTAGCGATACTTCTAGCTATATAAGAACTTCGATTCCTCAAGCTGGAGATATTGTATTTTTCAATGGTACTAATTGGCAATTATTGCCAAAAGGCAATAATAATCAAATGCTTATTATTGAGAACAATATGCCTGCATGGAGAAATACTACAATCGAAACTACCAGTAATTATATCGGAAAACTCTATGAAGGAGGAATAATCTTTTATGTTAGTCCGAATGGTCAGCATGGCTTAATTGCAAGTCTTTACGATTTGGATGATGGAACAGGGGCTGCATGGAGCGAATTTGTAAGTGCCGAAGCATTCGCTACAAGTTGGTATAATGGTTCAACTAACACCGACTCAATTATTCTTCAGGGAGCAACTAGTAGTGCAGCACTTCTGTGCAGGTCTCTTGGAGACGATTGGTATTTGCCATCAGCTTGGGAGTTGAATTTATTATACGACAACGCGTATGAAATAAATAGTATTCTAGAAAAAGATTCTGATCCAAACACAAAAGGATTACTTATTACTGGATCAAGCCCGGAAGGTAGGTACTGGTCATCAACAGAGAATGGATTAAACAGAGCGTGGAGTTTTATGATAAACTTTGGTAATACAGCTAATAGTAATAAATTAACAAAATGCAGGGTTAGAGCTGTTAAAGCATTTTAAAAAAAATATTTATTCATCATCTGAATTGTAAGTATAGTTGTATTTTGTTATTTTTACCATCATTTTCATATGATGAATAAATAAGAATGAAAAAAAATGCTATTCTAAGCTTTTTGTTTTTCTCTACCATATTTTGTTATTCAAACAATCAGCTTCAGGCCGACAGCTTGATTAATCAATTAAGCAATACACCCGATTCAATTAAAGCTGGTGTATTGAATGAAATAAGCTGGGAGCTAAGAAATTCTTCACCACAGGTTGCGGTAGAATATGGCAAACAGGCCATTGACTTCTCTGCAAAATATAATGATTATGAAAACCTTGTAAAAGCATACAGTTTTGTTGGTGTAGCTTATCGTATACTTGGAAATTATTCCGAATCAACAGATTATTACTATAAGGGATTAGAGCTGTCAAAAAAATATCATATCGATGAGCAGGAGGGATATGCATATATCAATATTGCCAATCTGCATATTTATCAGGAATATTATAATAGTGCATTGGAAAATTTGAATAAAGCTCTTGAAATTGCCGAAAGAACTGAAGACAAAAGGATGAAAGCCTATGTTTATTTAAATTTCGGCAGAGCTCAACTACTTAGGAAAGAGTATGATAATGCATTAATTAATTTTGAAAAAGCATTGGCATTGCGTGAAGAAATACAACAGGTTTCAGGGTTGGCTGTTTGTTATAAATATATAGGAGATGTTTATTATGAAAAAATGGACTATGCTAATGCACTTAGAAAATACCAGGAATCAATAAAAACGGTTGATGAGAGTTCAGATAAAGATCTAACAGCAAATATTTATATTAAGATTGCTGAGATATATCTGCAATCTAAAGATTATATACTTTCGGAAAAGAATGCTGATATGGCTCAAAAAATTGCTGTAGAAATAGGAGCAAAATTGGTTATTCGCGATGCCCTGAAAATTCTATCCGAAGTTTATTATCAAACAGAGCAATATAAAAAGACAGCCGAATCAAATAAATGCATAATCAGGTATAATGACACCTTGTTTAGTCAGCAGCTTTCTGAAAAAATATTTAACCTCGAATACCAGTTTGAGAAAGAAAAGAAACAGGCAGAGATTGATTTGTTAAATAAAGACAAACAGATTCAGGAATTATTATTAACCCGTTCTCAAACTCTTTCAATTACCTTATCAATAATTCTAATATTGGTTACAGGTATGTTTGTTTATTTTTTCTATTCATATCGACACCGCAAGAAACAAAACCTTATTCTTGAAAAGCAAAGAGATGAGCTTAAACGATTAAATCTTACTAAAGATAAGATGTTTCTTATTATTGGTCACGACCTTAGAGGGCCAGTAGGTAGTTTGGTTTCGCTTATTGAAGTTCTTCTTGCCGAAGAAGAAATTAGTAGTAACAGGAGCCTGGTAAATACATTTAATGTATTTATGAAATCGGTACAATCGATAAATGATCTTCTCGAAAACCTATTGTTCTGGGCACGAAGTCAAAGAGGTGATGTAACCTATACTCCAGAGAAGTTGAATCTAAATCTAATCGTTGAAAAGAACCTTCTGCTATTCAAAGGAATTGCTGATTCAAAAGAGATTATCCTTAATTCATCTATTTCGGAAGAATTCAATGTATTTGCTGATAAAAACATGCTAATGCTTATTGTCCGAAATTTATTGTCGAATGCAATTAAATATACTCGTAAGGGTGGATCTATTGATATAGATATTATGCGGGAAAACGAATCATTAAAGTTTTCTATTAAAGATACAGGAATAGGATTCGATAATAAAATGGCAGAAAAAATCTTTAAAAACGATTCATTTGTAACAACTGCGGGTACAAATAATGAGAGAGGTTCTGGATTGGGCCTTACGCTGTGCAAAGAGTTTGTTACAAAAATGGGAGGTGCTATTTGGGCGGAAAGTACTATAGATAAAGGCACTACTTTTTATTTTACCATTCCCTCAATCAATTCACAGTCTTAATATTTTGGTATTAGTACGTATAACAAATACGCACATTTTATAATTTTTTAAGTATTTGATCTATTTACGAACTTAAGACTATCATCTATATTTGTTTCTTATTCTAAATCAAATAACTATGAAGAATATTTTTGCTATTTTTTTAGTTCTATTTATTTTAATTCTTTTTTCTTGTAATGAGAATAAAAAAGATTCAACTTCTAATAATTCAAATTCTGAAAATCTAAAGGGAACAATAAGTATCTCCGGTGCTTTTGCTTTATATCCTATTACAGCAAGGTGGGCAGAAGAGTTTCAAAAAATTCATCCTGATGTTCGTATTGATATTTCTGCCGGTGGAGCTGGAAAAGGGATGACAGATGCATTATCTGGCATGGTTGATATAGGAATGTTCTCACGAGGAATCACCGATGTCGAAAAAGCAAAGGGCGTTTGGTGGTTAACCGTTACTAAGGATGCAGTTTTACCCACGATAAACTCAAATTCTCCATTCATTGAAAAGATAAAAAAACAGGGTTTTAAAAAGCAGGATTTTAATGATATATATATTAATGGTAAAATAAAAACGTGGGAAAAATGGGCTAAGGGTGGTAAAACAAACGATCTAAAAATGAATGTTTATACTCGTTCCGATGCTTGTGGTGCGGCTCAAATGTGGGCAGAGTATTTGGGTAAGAATCAGGAAGATTTATTAGGGACAGGGATTTTTGGTGACCCAGGTATTGCAGATGCTGTAAGAAATGATGTTTTAGGTATCGGTTTTAATAATGTAATTTATGCATTTGATATTAACACACGTTTAATTAATGCTGGACTTGAAATAATCCCAATTGATCTAAATGAATTGCTTTTGATTGATGCTGATGAAGATTTTTATAATTCACTTGATAATATTATGGCTGCAATCAAAAGCAACAAATATCCTTCTCCTCCTGCACGTGATCTTTATTTTGTAGCCAAAGGTAAGCCTCAAAGTAAGGTGATTATTGAATTCCTAAAATGGATTGTAACCGATGGTCAAAAATTTGTTAATGAAGCAGGTTATGTTCAGATCTCAGAAGAGAAACTACAAAACGGATTGAAGGATCTTGAAAACTAAAGATATCTTTTAAAATTCATGAAGAATTTTTTTCTGCATTTTTTCAGAGTTGGTCGTCAAATTAAAGACAAATTTCATTCGTCGTGGATGTTTTTTTGCCTTATCCTTGTTTTCGTAATGCCATTCCTGTTAGGTTTAGGATTGTTTTACAAATCCAATTTATTAATTAGAGACCAATCGCTTCTTCATCTGCTGTTCTCAAGTAATTGGCATCCATTAAAAGGGGAGTTTGGTTTCTGGCCATTTATTGTAAGCTCATTATGGATTACAGTATTGTCAATTCTTATTTGCGGACCAATATGTTTGTTGTCGGCCATTCATTTAACGCATTATGCCAAACGTTGGGTTTTAAAACTAATGCATCCGGTAATTGATATTCTGGCAGGAATACCATCTGTAATTTATGGTGTTTGGGGAATAATACTTGTGGTTCCATTTGTTTCCCGATTGGGTGCGTCTATGGGTCATCCAAATTCGGGATATACTATTTTATCCGGCTCGATAGTGCTTTCGATAATGATTATTCCTTTCGTACTAAATATCCTAATTGAAGTTATTCGAACTGTTCCTCGGGAATTAACTGAGGCGTCATTGTCTCTGGGAGCCACAAAGTGGGAAACCATAAAAAAAGTGGTATTACGAAAAGCATTTCCTGGAATAATTTCATCATTTGGGTTAGGTATTTCAAGAGCCTTTGGCGAAACGATAGCTGTTTTAATGGTGGTTGGTAATGTGGTAAAAATACCAACTGGAGTTTTTCAGCCCGGTTATCCATTGCCTGCATTAATAGCGAATAATTATGGCGAAATGCTGTCAATTCCAATGTACGACTCAGCATTAATGTTTTCTGCACTTATATTGTTTGTTGTTGTTACCATATTCAATTTGGGCTCCAGGTATTTAATTATTCATTCTGAAAAAAGGATTTAACCATGAGTAGGAAATTTTGGAAAAATACAGAAGTTGGGATTTTCAGAGTTTTAATGTTTTTGGCTACAAGCAATATTGCATTGGCATTGCTTTTAATTATTGTAAGTATTCTATACAAAGGACTTCCTTCTCTAAACTGGCAAATGGTAACTCAGGTTCCCAGGGGAGGATATTATTTTGGAAAAGAAGGAGGGATACTGAATGCGATAATAGGTTCTGTTTATTTGTCGTTTGGGGCTACAATACTTTCGTTTATTGTAAGCCTGCCTTTGGCTTTATATATTAATGTTCACAGAGTAAAGCAAAAACGATTGGTAAATACTATCCGGTTTTTTCTTGATTTATTATGGGGCGTGCCATCAATAGTATACGGGGCTCTTGGATTTACTATAATGATTTATTTTGGTTTACGGGCTTCACTACTTGCAGGAATAATTACTGTTACATTATTTATTATTCCGATAATGGTGCGATCTATGGACGAGATTTTTAAAACCGTTCCTAAGGGTTTGCTTGAAGCTGCTTTATCGCTAGGATCAACCAGATCGGAAACATCATTTAAGGTATTAAGCAGGCAATGTATTCCTGGTATTATAACAGCCGTTCTACTCGCATTTGGAAGAGCAATAGGCGATGCTGCTGCCATTTTATTTACAACAGGTTATACAGATAATATTCCTACCTCGCTATCGCAACCTGCAGCAACTCTGCCATTATCAATCTTTTTTCAGTTAGGATCGCCAATACCCGAGGTGCAAAATAGAGCATATGCATCGGCAGTTGTCCTTACGATTATAATTTTAATTATAAGCATTACATCACGTATTTTATCGAGAAAATATTTCAAGGAAAGAATTAAATAAAAAATCACCATGGAGAATGGAGACAAAATTAGGATTGAAAATCTGAACCTGCATATTGGGAAACAACATATCCTAAAAAATATTAATGTTGTTATTCCTGAAAGGCAACTTACTGTTATACTTGGGCCTTCGGGTTGTGGTAAAACAACGCTATTGAAAAGTTTAAACAGATTAACTGATCTTTATCCTGAAATAAAAATTGATGGAAATATATATTTGGATAACAATGAAGATATTCTTAATCCGAAAATAGAAATTACTGAGCTAAGAAGAAAAATGGGATTACTATCTCAAAGTCCTTATCCATTGCCGATGAGCATCTACGATAATATTGCTTACGGACTAAGAATCAGCGGTCGCCGAAAAAAGAAGTTTCTCATAAAACGCGTGGAACACTACCTTAATCAGGTTAATTTGTGGGACGAAGTAAAAGAAAGGTTAAATGATCCTGCATCAGCATTGTCTATAGGTCAGCAGCAGCGATTATGCTTAGCTCGCGGATTAGCTGTTGATCCTGAAATTATTTTAGCAGATGAGCCTACATCTGCATTAGATCCATTATCGAGCAAGCAAATAGAAGAGCTTTTTATAAAATTAAAACAGCGATATACAATTGTTGTAGTTACACATATTTTACGACAAGCAAAACGCATAGCCGATTATGTTATTTTTATGTATATGGGTCAGGTTATTGAGCATGGACCAGCTAGTGAATTTTTCGAAAATCCAAAAGAAGAACTTACAAAGGAGTATTTAAAGGGAGCGTTTAATTAATCCTGTTTTAATGTGGAGTATAATCATTTCAAAAGCAATATTATATGGGTTTTGTAGATTATTCTTAATACATCATTAATAATTTGTTAACAATCCGAAAGCATCATTCTAAAACCTTTTATTTACATTTGCTTTCTAATTCAAATATAAAAGATGATAGCATTATTTTTTACTGCATTTGCAGCTCTTTTTTCAGTTGTTAATCCCTTGGGTACTATGCCGGTTTTTATTGGTGTAACAGAAATAAATACAAGGTCTGAAAGAAATAGAACAGCTCTAAAGGCGAGTATATATATGTTTTTAATTCTTTCTGTTGCTTATTTTGCCGGTAAATTTATTATCCATTTCTTTGGAATATCAATTGAGTCTTTGCGAATTGCAGGAGGATTAATTATTGCCAGTTCGGGTTTTGCTTTATTAACAGGTAATTTCTCGAAACATAAAGGAATGGATCAATCGGTGCATGAAGAAGCTAAAACGAAAGAAGACTCGTCGTTAACACCTCTGGCTATTCCCATGTTAGCTGGCCCCGGTTCAATATCTCTGTTAATTTCACTTAACGAAAATTATACTAACTTGATTCAAACATTAATTGTATTTTTAACTATTCCTGCAGTTGGATTAGTTACTTACCTTATTTTAAGAAGTTCTCATTTTATATTCTCAAAATTGGGAGCGTCGGGTTTAAATTCTATATCTCGCATTATTGGCTTTATAGTTATAGCTATAGGAATAGAATATATTATTACTTCTGTAAAAATTCTGGTTCAACAGATGCTGGGATAAGGTTGCTTTTTAAACGATAGGCTTCCAACTCATTCGAAAAATAATTATTAGCCAATGACCTGAGATTATACTGCGATGCCATTGCTTCGCCATAAGCACCTGCTGAAAGTATTGCGATTAAATCACCCCTGTTTGTTTCGGGCATGATAATGTCTTTTGCAAAATAATCCGATGTTTCGCAAATTGGTCCGGCAACATCGTAAACACTGCTTCCTGTTTCGGATGTAATATTGATTATTTTATGACTCGATTGGTACAATGCAGGTCGCAAAAGTTCAGTAAATCCCGCATCACAAATAATTGTTTTGCGTCCACTGTTTTCTTTAACATACAACACCTTTGTAATTATTGAACCGCTCTGACCCACAACAGAACGGCCAGGTTCGAAATGAACCTGTTGGATTTTGTAAAGTTTTAAATTGTTGTGAAAAACAGAAAAGTAAGCCCCAAAATCAGGTATTTGATTTATAGGGCTTTCATAATTAATTCCAAGGCCACCTCCAACATTAAGATGAGGTAAATATATATTCTTCTCATAAATATATTTTTGAATTTGATTGATTTTATTACAAAGATTTACAAAAACAGTGTTGTCTGTAATTTGTGATCCGATATGAAAATGCAACCCATTAATAATTAAGTTTTTGTACAATTCTCGATTAGAAAGAATCGTGTAAAGTTCGTTTTCTGATATACCAAATTTGTTAATTGTTAAACCCGTGGTAATATTATGATGTGTGTGTGCATCAATATTTGGATTTACCCGCAAAGCTACCGAAGCTTTTTTATTCAGCATGCCGGCAAAATAATCGATAACTTCTAATTCTTGTATTGATTCGCAGTTTATACTAAAAATATTATTTTCAATAGCAAATTGTAATTCATCATCTCCCTTTCCAACACCTGCAAATACAATGTTTTTTGGGTCAAATCCACATTGGATAGCTTTTTCGATCTCGTTTCCACTAACACAATCAGCACCAAAGCCATTATTAGAAATTGTTCTTAGAATTTTCTCATTTGCATTTGCCTTTACAGCATAATGAACCTTGTAATTATAAAATTCAGCCGACGACCTTATTGCAGCCAGTGTTTTATTCAACAAGTCTGCATTATAATAATAGAAAGGTGTTTTTAGGCTTCTAAACTGACTTATTGTATATTGATTGAACATAGATGATGTCTGAAAATATGTTGATTTAAAAGATTTAAAGCTTCAATCTTATTTGTTGTATCGATAAGAAAGGAAATATTTATTTTACTTGCGCCAAATGATATCATATGAACAGGTATATTTCCTAAGCCGTCGGTAATACTTTGTATCGAGATGTTTCGGTTGTCATTAAAATTTCCTACTATACAAATAATAGATTGATTTTGATCTATTTCCACTTCACCCAAATTACAAAGTTCTGTTATAATGGGTTCAAGGTATGCGTTATTATCAATGGTCATTGCCACCGAAATTTCTGACGTGGTTAGCATATCTACAGGAGTTTTGAATTTCTCAAATACCTCAAAAATGCGACGTAGAAAACCATAAGCCTGCATCATTCTGGCCGATTTAACTTTTATAGCTGTTATCCCGTCTTTTACTGCAATGGCTTTTATTCCTTTGCTTATAGCATATTCCGATATAGTTGTACCTTGATCGTCGGGCGACATAGTGTTTTTTAGAGCAATGGGAATTTTGGCTCTTTGGGCAGGAATAATACACAGTGGATGTAATATTTTTGCGCCAAAATATGCCAGCTCACTGGCCTCCTCGTATGATAAATTGCGAATAGGGAAGGTGTTTTCCACATAGCGAGGATCATTATTTTGTAACCCATCAATATCGGTCCATATTTCAATAATGCTCGCGCGTAGAACATTTCCAATAATGGTCGCTGTATAATCGCTTCCTCCACGGTTAAGATTGTCGGTCTGCCTCTTGTAGTTTTGGCAGATATAGCCATTTGTGATAAAAAGCTTGCATCCGTTGTATTTACTAAGTTCTTTAGTTAATTTTTCAGTAATTTTTAAATAGTTTGGCTCTTTGTACTTGTCGGTAAACATAAATCGCAATGCTGGAATATATGCTACATCCATTTCATGCTCAAGCATGTATAAATAGATAATCGAACAGGAGATAAGCTCCCCTTGTACAAGAATTTCTTTTTCTGCTTTCTCAGTAATTCTGTGATTTGAATAATAGCTCAGTAATTTCAGCGATTCCTCAACTTTCGACTCGGCAATTTGTTTATAGTTTTTGCTCGAAAAAAGTTCGGTAATTACTCTAAAGTGAATTTCTCTGATTCTTAAAAAGGTATGTTGGCATATTTCTTTTTCACCCAGTTTCGATTGGTAAATAAAATCAGCTAACATATTGGTAATTCCTCCAATTGCCGAAAACACAAACAGTGTTCTTTTATTTACGTCAATAAGATTAACTAGTTTTTTAATATGGTAAGCAGATCCAACTGATGTTCCTCCAAACTTTACAATTCGCATAATTTCTTTTAGGTATTAAAATGTTGAGCAAATCTATTTATCCGATGCATTACATAAAAAAATAGTTGGCATTAATAACAAAAAAATAACAATATGTTATATATTTAACAAAATGTTATAAATGAATTATGATAACAATTTCACAAGCTGTAGAAACCATCGTTAATCAACGAATATTTATTGTTGAACTACTAAACGATGGATTGGTAAATTATTCCTCTTTGGCAAAGAATATTAAACCCGATGTTGAATCATTACTTAATAAAAAGGTTAATGATGGGGCTATTGTTATGTCACTCCGAAGATATGTTTCTGTAAATAAGGTGCAAACTACGGCTAAGCTTGAAAAGATGGTTCGGAAACTGGGTGATATTATTGTGAGATCGAACCTTGCTGATTACACTTTTAAAAACTCCGATACACTGCTTAAGAAGCAGCAAAAACTTATTTCTCTGCTTAGTACCAAAAAAGATTTGTTTTACACTTTTTCTCAAGGTGTTTACGAAACTACATTTGTTTTGAGCGATATTGTAAGTAAGGAAATTCCTGATATTTTTAATGAAGAAAGGCTTATCTCGTATAATTATGGATTATCATCGATTACCATAAAACTACCTGCCGAAAACATTGACCAACCTGGTTTGTACTACTATATTTTTAAGCGGATTGCCTGGGAGGGAATAAATGTTCTTGAGGTAATATCAACTACAAATGAATTTACAATTATATTAAAAGATAAGGATGTAGATAGGGCCTTCTCGGTAATTAAACGATTGAAATAGAAAAGTTTTTAAAGAACTTTAATGCTTTCAGCAATCTTTTCCATTAGCCAGCGTGGCGTTGATGTCGCTCCACAAATACCAACTGATGTAGTGTTTTTAAACCATTCAGGTTTCAATTCTTTTTCGTCGGAAACAAAGTAAGTAGTTGGATTTTCATCTTTACAAACCTGAAATAACATTTTGCCATTTGAGCTTTTCGTGCCACTTACAAAAATTACCACATCGTGCTTTTTAACAAACTCACGCAGTTGTGGTTGACGATGAGAAACCTGTCTGCAAATGGTATCATTCGAAATAAGAGTAATGTTGTCAACTCCCTGAGTATCGACCATTCGTTTACGAATTTCCTTTTCAATTTCGTAAAATCCCTCGATGCTTTTTGTGGTTTGCGAAAACAGATTAACAGGTTTTGTAAAATCAATTTTAGAGAGATCATTTATTCCTCCAATAACAATAGCCTTTCCGTTGGTTTGTCCAACCAATCCATTCACTTCGGCATGCCCTTCTTTACCATAAATAACAATCTGTCCTCCCTGCGCAATAATTTCATCAAAGCCCAATTTTATATTCTTTTGCAGTTTTAAAACCACAGGGCATGATGCATCAATAAGTTGAATATTGTTTTCGAGTGCAATTTTATAAGTTTCGGGTGGTTCACCATGTGCACGAAGTAATACTTTGCAGTTTTTCAGTTCTTTAAATTCGTTGTGATTAATAGTAACAAGGCCTTTCATTTTTAAGCGTTCCACTTCGGCACTGTTATGAACAATATCGCCAAGGCAGTATAAAGTATCCGAATTGTCGAGTTCCATTTCAGCCAATTGGATTGCATTTACTACTCCAAAACAAAAACCAGAATTGCTATCAATCTCAATATTCATTTTTAAAATTGATTTGTTATTTTAACTTTTCTATTAAACCCAGAATCCAGTTTAATTGTTCAGTCTCTGACATATTGCTATTATCAAGTTCAATGGCGTCATGAGCTTTTCTAAGCGGACTTTCGTCGCGTGTTTCATCATGATGATCGCGGCTTTTAACATTTTCGAGAATTTCTTCGTAACTAACCACAACACCTTTTTCTTTGAGTTCTTTGTATCTGCGTTCTGCTCTTACTTCAGCTTTGGCATTCATAAAAATTTTTAATTCGGCATTTGGGAAAACAACAGTTCCAATATCACGCCCATCCATAACAATGCCTTTTTCTTTGCCTAATTCCTGCTGTATGCGAACCATTTTTTCGCGCACAAATTTTAATTTACTTATAAAACTAACGAGGTTTGATACTTCCATCTCGCGGATTTCATCTTCAACATTTTCGTTGTTTAAATAAATCTCTTGTCTGTCCTTCAGTTGATTTATTTTAAAGTTTATATGAACCGAATCAATCTGTTTTTTTAACTCTTCTTCGTTGATCTTTGAATTTGTTTTATCGATTAGTTTATTTCGAATAGCAAAAAGAGTAACCACGCGGTACATGGCTCCACTATCGATATATTTAAATCCAAGATGTTTGGCAGTGGCTTTTGCTATAGTGCTTTTTCCCGATGATGAATACCCATCAATAGCTATAATTATCTTTTTATTCATTAATAATCTCTGTTTTTTATAAGTCCCAAAGGTATTTTATTTTTGAGCTTACCACAAAAATAAAATCATTTTAGTATAAAAATAGAAAGATAACTTGAATGATAATGGGTGAGTATTGAAATCCAAATATTCTATAACACAAACTCAACCTCTTTAAAATCGAATTCTTTTAATTCATCTTCGGGAGTTAGTATTTGCAGGTGTCCAAATTCGGTTACTCCGGAAATTTTTCCGCGGAACAGTAAATCCTTGGTTTTGTAATCCTGCCAAACTTTGTATTTATAAAGATTTAGAAGATATTCCTTGTCAATTTCCTTGAAGTGTTTTGCTTTGAGTTTATTATAATACTTGGCAAGATGATATTTTAATTCAACAAGTTCGTCTTCAAGATAAGAGTCGCTACTAATAATTTGTTTTAAGGAAATAGGATTTGGAGCATCACCTTTAAAATCAGTTTGGTTAATATTTATTCCAATGCCTACAATGCTTTGGTTAATTTTTGAACCAGTAATTGTGTTTTCTATTAAAATTCCTGCAATTTTTTTATCCGTATAATAAATATCATTGGGCCATTTTATGGAAATATGTCTCGATTTAAATGCCAAGTACTTTTGAATGCCAAGCGCTATTACTTTTGAAATCATAAACTGATGTGAGGCTTCAAGAAAGTCGGGGTAGAGAATCAGACTGAAAAGTAAGTTTTTGCCTTTTTCACTTTCCCAGCTATTTACACCTTGTCCTTTACCTGCCGATTGATTATCGGTAATAATTATGGTACCCTCTTCTGGTTTTTCCTCTTTTAGTAGTTTCGATGCGTACACATTGGTAGATGAAACAGAATCTAAATGAATTATATTATTCCAGGGTTTCATGATTTAAAATCTTAATGTCAAATAAATATAAAATTTAGTATTGCAATATAACCTTTTGTGTGACATATATCAATAAAAATATCTAAAAAGATGACATTATTACCGGTAATCAAAAAAAAATGAAAAAGGAACGCTATTTGTAAAAACAAAGTGTATTTCTTTTATGTTGTTTCATTATGAATCAAATAACCAGATACTAAAAAGAAATTAATTTAATTACCTTTGCAAAAAAATATTAAATGGGAAAAAGAAAAGTAAAAGTTGAGACAGGAACAGAAGCCCTTTTGGCATCAATAGTTGAAGGGATTCATCGAAAAAAAGGAAAAGAAGTTGTAAGTCTCGATCTAACTAAAATAGAAAATGCAGTTTGTAAATATTTTGTAGTATGTCATGGTGAGTCAAATACACAGGTTGATGCATTAGCCGATTCGGTTATGGATACTGTGCTTGAAACAATTGGCGAAAAAGTTTGGCATAAGGAAGGTAAAAGTACTGCTACTTGGATATTGTTAGACTATGCCGATGTTGTTGTACATATTTTTCAGAAATCATACAGAGATTTTTATAAAATAGAAGATTTGTGGGCCGATGCAAAACTTACAAAATATGAAGATGTTGTTAAATCTAAAGGAGAAACTAAATAATGTCAGAAGAAAATAAAAAAGAGAAAAAAGACTTTAAAAGCACAATGGGAGTAGGTAATACAAATGGGAAACCCAAATTCAATATTTTTTGGGTTTATGGTATTATTGCAGTTGTGCTAATTGCATTACAATTTATGGCTTCAACTGCCGAGCCGAAAGAGATTACAATGCAGGAGTTTGAACGCGAGATGCTAAAAAATGGTGATGTTGCCAAAATAGTTGTTGTAAATAAGGAAATTGCAAATATTTATATCAAACCAGAACTATTAGAAAAAGCGCCTTATAAAGAGATGTTCGATAATAAGTTTGCTCGCGTATCAAAAGAAGGGCCACATTTCTTTTTTACTATTGGATCAATGGAATATTTTGAGAAATGGATTCGTGAGGTTCAGGATAAAAATCCACAAGGTGAACTTATCGAGGTTAGTTTCGAAACCAGACACAACTATTTTCGTGAAATTTTTGGTTGGTTAATACCGATATTTATTATCGTAATTATTTATGTTATTATTTTCCGCAGAATGGCCAAAGGCGGTGGTCCTGGTGGTGGTGGTAATATTTTTAATGTTGGCAAATCGAAAGCACAGCTTTTCGATAAGGAAAGTAATATAAAGACCGATTTTAAAGATGTTGCCGGATTAGAAGAAGCAAAAGTTGAGGTTCAGGAAATTGTAGATTTCTTAAAAACGCCTAAAAAATATACCGATCTGGGTGGGAAGATCCCAAAAGGAGTATTATTGGTTGGCCCTCCAGGAACAGGAAAAACATTACTTGCCAAAGCGGTTGCAGGCGAAGCGAATGTGCCATTTTTCTCAATGTCGGGTTCCGACTTTGTTGAGATGTTTGTTGGTGTTGGCGCATCACGTGTTCGCGATTTGTTTAAGCAAGCAAAAGAAAAAGCTCCTTGTATTATTTTTATTGATGAGATTGATGCTATTGGTCGTGCCCGGGGCCGAAATCCAAACTGGGGTGCAAACGATGAACGTGAAAATACACTTAACCAGTTACTTACCGAGATGGATGGTTTCGGAAATAACGTTGGTGTAATTATTATGGGAGCTACAAACCGTGCCGACATTCTCGATAAAGCATTGATGCGTGCCGGACGTTTTGACAGACAAATTCACCTCGAATTGCCCGATATTAACGAACGTAAAGAAATATTTGGTGTTCATCTAAAACCACTTAAGATTGATGAAAAATTAGATCTTGAGTTTTTATCAAAACAAACACCTGGTTTTTCTGGGGCCGATATTGCAAATGTTTGTAACGAAGCTGCTCTAATAGCCGCTCGTAAAGGGAAAAAGCTTATTGAGAAACAGGATTTTCTTGATGCTATAGACCGAATTGTTGGTGGAATGGAACGCAAAACCAAAATTATTACCAAAAATGAGAAAAAAACGATTGCTTATCACGAAGCCGGACATGCCTCAATTAGTTGGTTACTCGAGCATGCTCATCCATTGGTAAAAGTTACGATTATTCCTCGTGGTAGAGCACTTGGCGCAGCCTGGTATTTGCCCGAAGAGCGTCAGATTACTACTCGCGAACAGCTGTTAGACGAAATGTGCTCAGCTCTTGGTGGTCGTGTTGCAGAAGAATTGGTATTTGGAAAAATATCGACAGGCGCAATGAATGATCTTGAAAAAATTACAAAGCAAGCATATGCAATGATTGCTTATTTTGGTATGAGCGAGAAGGTTGGTCATGTTAGTTTCTACGATTCATCTGGCCAATCTGATATGGCATTTACAAAACCATACAGCGAGAAAACAGCCGAGTTAATTGATTCTGAAGCAAAAAACATTATCGACGAAGCTTATAAACGTTCAAAGGATATTCTAATCAAACATATGGATGGCTTAAATAAACTTGCAGAGATTCTGTTAGAGAAAGAGGTTATTTTTGCCGAGGACCTGGAAAATATTTTTGGTAAAAGACCTTGGCCTTCACATCATGACAAGGAATCGCTTTGGAAATCAAAAAAAGAAACAGCTAATGATGAACTTTTAAAGGCAGAATCTGAAATTGATTCAAAAGAAACTGTTGATCCCAAGGTTAAAAAAGAGAAAAAAATCGAATAATATAAATACATAATCAAAAGAGATTTGAGTAACCTAATACAACGTACTATTACAGGAATTATTTTTCTGGTTATAGTTGTAAGTGCAATTGCTTTCAGCAAAATATCATTTCTGGTACTGTTTTTATTAATTCAGATAGGTTCAATGTATGAGCTTTATACTTTATCGAAAAAAGATGAAATAAGTCCATTAAAAATATACGGGATTATAGTTGGTTCTTTCATTATTATAGCGAATTACCTGTTTGTTAATAATATATTGTCGGCCAAATGTTTTCTTCCGGTTATTCCTCTGATAATGGGTGTTTTTATTATTGAACTCTATAGAAAATCTGATCAACCTTTTACAAATATTGGGTTTACTATATTGGGTCTATTATATATTGCAGTGCCACTATCATTTGCCAATTATATAGTTATCGATGAGCATCTCAATTATAGTTCGCATATGCTACTTGGATTCTTTTTCTTAATGTGGTCGTACGATACGCTTGCATATATTTTCGGTGTTTCATTTGGCAAACATCGACTTTTTGAACGAATCTCACCCAAAAAATCATGGGAAGGTTTTATAGGAGGCACAGCATCAACAATTGGAATAGCCTATATTGTATCACTAATTTTTAAGGAACTACGATTCATCGATTGGGCAATTGTTGGTTTGATAGTTTCTGTAGCTGGTACTTTTGGCGATTTGGTTGAATCATCTTTTAAACGAAGTATTGACGAAAAAGACTCAGGTAAATTATTGCCTGGGCATGGTGGTGTGTTGGATCGTTTTGATGCCGTTTTTTTGGCATTACCTCTATTTTACGTATATTTACAATTAATACACTAAAAGATTAAATTATAGTTATGACTATACATAAAGAGGGTTATAAGATTATTATATATGTATTCATTTTGTTAGCAATTATTGATTTTCTTGCAATAAATTATATTTCTGTGTCATTTATTTCCTTGGGAATATTTACTATATCATTATTATTTTTTGTTTTTATATTACGTTTCTTTCGAAAACCATCACGTGTAATTGTTACCGATGATAATTATGTTTATGCCCCATGTGATGGAAAGGTAGTTGTTATTGAACAAACAGAAGAAAATGAGTATTTTAACGATAAACGAATTCAGGTTTCTATTTTTATGTCGGTTTGGAATGTTCATATTAATTGGTTTCCAGTAGGAGGTATAATTAAATACGTTAAATATCATCCTGGTAAGTTTTTGGTTGCCCGATTACCCAAGTCATCAACCGAAAACGAACGTACAACTGTAGTAGTTGAAAATAAAAATAAGCAACAGGTCTTATTCCGCCAAATTGCAGGTGTTGTTGCCCGAAGAATTATTTGTTATGCTAAAGAAGGAATGAAATTTGAACAGAACTCAGAAGTTGGATTTATTCGATTTGGATCAAGAGTTGATATTCTTCTGCCATTAAATACCGAAATCAAAGTAAATATTAATCAAAATACAGTCGGAACTCAAACAGTGATTGCTAAGTTGAACTGAACTAATTACAATGAGTATTATGCGAAAACTATTGTTGTTTTTTTTCATAGCACTTTCGTTTAGTGCAATGAGCCAGGATATAATAAAAACCATTTATGGTGATGAGATTAAAGCCAAAGTTACTGAAATTACCAACGAAGTGGTTAAATACCAGAAATTTAATGTCTCAGATGAAGTAATTTATTCAATGGCAATAGCCAATATAGAATATGTAGCTTTTGAGAATGGAAATATACGACGATTCAATAAAGGGACTGAAAAGGTTCAAGAACCCCTAACAGCTGTTATAGTACCAGAAAAAGTTCCTGATAATATAAAGCCAATATTATCAAAGGGTAAAAAGGTATTCCTAACATCATCTAATGAAAATGCTGTTGAACATGCCACTTATTTTCTGGAACGTTGGGGTTACTGGAAAGTAGTAAAAACTAAAGCTGAGGCTGATGTTGTAATTAATATTAATTTACGGTTTAATACTTTTGGAGTTTGCTTCGCTTTTGCTCAATTTAAAGATGTAAAAAAAGATGATATTCTTTATACTACCATCGAAGTTTCATCATCAAAAGAACCGAAAACGTTCGATTTTAATACAAAGCGATCGGCCATGAATGAGTTGGTTGAACAAGCGTTGAAACCAGTATTTAAATAAGGCTAGTCAAAATAGTTATCGATATTTATTCTGTACAGTTTGTCTTTTTTAAAGATGAAAGTATATTTTGTTCCATCGCCAATCAGTTGAATACTATCTCCTATATAATCTAGTTTATCTACAAAACGATCGGTAAAGGAAGTTCTTGGCAAACCAACCTGAATGCCATTTTCCAACTCAATTTGTTTATTCATTATTTTCCCTGCTAACAGAAACTCTTTGCCAGCATAAGTCTTGTAAAAGAAAATCTCCGACTTCTTATAATAAAACCTATATATTGTATCAGTTTTCTCCGGATAATGCGTGTTTTTACGTAATAATTTTTGAGTTTTAAACTCCGGTTGTAATTCGGCAGTAAAATTTTTAATACTTTCTTCAAAACCAAATGGCTGTTTAAGAAAATCCTGCTGACTTATTTTATTATAAATTTTGGTAGTGTTTTGTACTGTACAACAATGTACCAGAAAAACAATAAAGAAAGAAAAAATTATTTTTTTCATAATATGAATTTTGGCTAATTTACAATAAAATAACAAATTACAGCCTTAATATCTTCAATTTATATGGGTTTGATTTAAAAGCAATTTCAAGTTATTATTTTTATTTATTGCCATTAAGCGATAATAGAAATCAATAATATTAAATTTATAATTATTTTTTTTAAGATTTTATTCCGTCTTTTTTAACATATGGTTGTCTATTAATTAAACTGTTTAGGATTTTGGGCAAAGAAACCGTTGAAATACAATTGAAACTCATTGAGCGTGCACGCGGAGGCGATCAGCAGTCGATGTACAGACTGTATAAATTATATGTACAAGCCATGTATAATACATGTATCAGAATGGTTGCAAATCAATACGATGCAGAGGATATTATACAGGAATCTTTTACATGTGCATTTAAAAACTTAGGTTCTTTTCGCGGTGATTCATCTTTTGGAAGCTGGTTAAAACGAATCGTAATTAATAAATCGATTAGTTTTCTTCGAACGAAGAAGTTCGAATATAGCGAGATTGATCATTTACAAATTGTGGATGATGAAAGCTCAAATGACGATATCCCTGATATTGAGCCTGCGAATGTACACGAAGCAATTAAAACATTACCCGAAAAAGCAAGAGTAATTTTAAATATGCATTTGCTCGAAGGGTATAAGCACAAAGAGATTGCAGAACTGCTGGGAATTTCGGAATCAACTTCGAAATCGCAATATCAAAGGGCAAAAATGTTGCTGCGAGAAAAATTAATCAAAGAAATGAGCTATGAAAATTGAAGAGTACATTAGACAGAATCGAAACAAGCTCGATGTAGAAAATGCAGATGAAGACTTTCTTTGGGCTGGAATATCTCAGTCTTTTATTAAACCAAAGAGGTCAAAGCGAATGGTTGTGTTGCAAATAGCTGCATCTGTTTTATTGTTTATTGGTCTTTCGTATGCAGTGTTTGAATTATCTATTATCAGGAATAATCAAGAGTTAATACTAAAAAACATTGATCCTAAGTTAGCCAGGCAAGAAGCTCAATTCCAAAAACAGATTAATACATATTATAACACATTAATAAAAACCAATTTTGATAAAGATCAACTAGCGACCAGTTTTAATGAGCTCCAGAATATTGACGATATGATTCATCAATATTCGGAAGATTTAAAAAATCATGGTGCTAATCCAAAAATCCTAAACTCGCTAATGGATTTGTATCAAAAGAAAATTCTGGTCTTAGACCGTATGTTAAACGAAATTGAAAAAAACAAAAATTATGAAAACAATAAAACTCAAATCTAAAATTTATCTGTTACTCTTTGGAATCATTTTCCTGAGCTTTTACACCCAGGCACAAGAGAAAAAAGACAGTTTTGAAAAGTCATTTAGTATTAATTCCACAGGCGATTTAACTTTTTCTTGTTACGATACCGATTTAAAAGTAAATACATGGGCAAAAAATGAAGTTAAACTTTCAGGAGAGATTATTATTAAAGGAGGCGAAGACGATGATCAAAAGATTTTATTGGACTTATTTAAAAATCCAGAGATTATTCAGGGAACCAATTCTTTAAATATTAAAACAAATTTATCGAAAAGCACCACACAAATTGGCCCTTTTAAAAGAACAACATTAGTAAATGGCAAAACAATTAATATTGATAAATACACTATAAAATATACACTTTGGATTCCAGAAAGTATTGCTTTTAATTTAAAAAGCAAGTACAATAAAATTGAAATTGCAACATTAAAAGGCAAAATAGATTTTGATTTGTACGATGCCGATATTACTATGGCAAGCTTTGGTGACGATGCTAAACTTACTATGAAATACTCTAATGCATCTATCGGAAATGGGGGAGATGCAATATTAAATATTTATGATTCGGATATAGAAGCTTTGGAAATGAAAAATGTTGAGATAACTTCTAAATATTCAGAAATTATAATAGGAAGTGCTAATACACTAGATTTAAATTCGTACGATGATGATATTATTATTCAGAATATTAATTCTTTAAAAAGTGAAGCCAAGTATTCTGATTACAGGATAAAAGGTGATATGTCGAATTGTATCATAAATTTTTACGATTCGGATATTGAAGCAATCAATATTGGCACACTTGTTTTTTCTGGCAAATATTCAGGAATAAAGGCAGGCAATGTAAATCAATTTGTTGTAAAATCAATTTACGACAGCGATGTTAAACTTGGTGATGTTGGAGAATTTAGCTGCGACGAATCGAAATATGATTACTTTGTTTTTGGTGGAATAAAAAAGCTAATTAAGATGCCAAATACTTACGACTCAGATTTAACTATAAGTAAGGTTTATCCATCATTTGCGCTGTTCGAAGGTAATTTTAAGTATTGTTCAGTAATTATGCCTTTGGATGCAACAATTAATTTTTCGTTGGAATTTGAAACTACATATGGCGAAGTGAAATTCCCCCGCGAACGTTTTTCGAAAAAAATCACGAGTATTAAGGAAAATAGCAAATACCAGTTTGCTGGAGCGACAAGCGAAACTCCAACTTGTGACATAAAATTTGGAGCCTATGATTCAAATTTGGTGTTTTAATCAGCGTTTTATTATATAAATTAAGTAAGATTTTAAAAGAAAGAAGCTGTCTTTTTTGGAGACAACTTCTTTTTTAATTATAAATAAAATACTAGTAGCCTGGATTTTGTTCAAGATTTGGATTTACATCTCTTTCATCCTGTGGTATTGGCCATAAATATTGATTTGTGCTAGTAACATTAGTTAGTACATTAATTGCCTCACCAGTTCTGGTTAAATCACACCAGCGATGTCCTTCGAAAGCAAACTCAAAACGACGTTCGTTAAGGATATCTGTCATTGTAATTGGACCAGGGTGATTTCCTAAACCAGCCCTAGAATAAGTCTGGTTAAAATCAGCAAGTCTTGAATCACCTCCTACTGGTGTAGCTCCATTAACCAATGCTTCAGAGCGAGTTAAATACATCTCTGTTAATCTCAAAACAATTACATTATCGCTACCGGAAGCAACATCAGTGTATTTGGTAATATAATAACCGGTTGCAGCATAGAATCCAATATTTGCATCATATCTTACATCGGATGCATCATAGCTAGTTTCTAGATCATCAGAAACACCATATTCATATCTTCCACCTAAATCATCAGGATGATACCAGAAAGCAAAATTATTTGCATCTTGTCCTGTAAAGTCTACCTCGAAAATACTTTCTGAACAATACTCGTTTTCGTAAGTAAAAATATCGGCATAGTTTGTTTCAAGTGTATAAGGGCTATTAACTATCACATTGTTTGCATAATCGTATGCATCCTGATAATGTCCCTGATATAAATGAACTCTTGACAATAGTGCTCTAACAGCCCAGATATTGGCTCTGCCGGCTTCATCATAATCACCAAGTTTGGTTTCGGCCTCTTCTAAATCATCAACAATTTGAAAATAAACATTTGCAACTGTTTCTCTTGATAATTTTTGAATATCTTGAGTTGATCTAACAGGATTAAGTTGTAATGGAACATCTCCCCAGTTTTTAACTAAATCAAAGTAACATAGAGCCCTAATAAATAAAGCTTCGCCCTGCATGCGGTCTGAAACTTCCTGATCAATACCTTTGATATTCGGAACATCTTCATAAATAGTATTTGCGATATTGATTACATAGTATATTTGATCCCACACTTGAGCCAATATAGTATTTGATGGATAAATCTCATTTTGATCAACTTCGGCACTATTAACAAAAGTACCGGTATGATCCATATTGTCAGATGGCAGGTCTCCGAATGTAATTATATAATTACCATAGTAATATTGATTTTGCAGGCCATCATACATACCTGTTAAGGCAAGTTCAGCGCGGGCTTCAGTAGTGATTACACCCTGATCTGTATTGAATGATGAAGTAGTGTTTACTTCAAGAATATCCTCACAGCCCGAAAACAGTAAAATAACTGCTATTATTATTAAATGAAACTTTTTCATAATTATCTGTCTCCTTTATCTTTTATAAACCTAAATTAATACCAAACATCATGGTTCTTGCTACCGGGTAAGTGTAAAAATCAGTACCAATAATTGTATTATTAGTTCCTGCATAGTTAACTTCAGGATCTGGACCACTATAGTTAGTCCATGTAAATAAATTTTGTCCGGTTGCATATACCTGTATGCTCCTTATTTTAACTTTTTCAAGCCATTTTGAAGGTATATTATAGCTTAATTTAACTGATTTAAGTCTTACAAAAGACCCATCTTCAACTTTATAAGATGATTCTAATGCAGTAATATCTGGATTGCCATAATATGCACGAGGAACATCTGTTTTATCACCAGGATTTTTCCATCGGTCAAGAACCTTTGTATCCATATTATCCCAATAATAAGATTGAGAATAAGTACTTACTGCATTATAGACATCATTTCCTTGAACAAACTGGAAGAAGGCCGATAATTCTAATCCTTTAAATGAGAATGTATTGGTAATACCGCCCTCGTATTTAGGATTAGGATTTCCAATAAAAGTTCTGTCATCATCTGTAATCAGTCCATCATCATTTCTATCATCAAACACCATATCACCAGTTGCAGGATCAACTCTTAAAAACTTTAAACCATAAAATTCACCGAAAGAATGGCCAACGGCAAACCTGTTTGCATATCCAAAATCAAGAGGTTCGTCGTTATACAACTCTGTAATTTCGCTTTTGTTGAAAGATATATTAAAGTCAGTATTCCAAGTAAAGCCTCCTTTAGTTTGGAAATTAATAGTATTTAAACCTATCTCAACACCGGTATTCTTTACACTACCAATATTTTCGGTTATACTAGTATATCCACTAACGCCAGTTAAAGGCCTGTTTAGTAATAAGTCATCGGTATTTTTACTGTAAACAGAGAGATCAATCATTATACGATCTTTAAGTAAACCTAGGTTAAGGCCACCTTCAAATGTCGTAGTTTTTTCCCATTTCAAATCAGGATTTCCTAGTTGTGTAGTTGCTACACCTGGATTTCCATTATAATTATTTCCAGAACCCCAAAGCCCATAGGATTGGAAGTTTCCTATGTTTTGGTTTCCTGTAGTACCATAACTAGCTCTTATTTTTAAATCACTAATAAAAGATATGTTTTTTATAAATCCTTCCTCAGAGAGTCTGTAAGCCAGTGATGCTGAAGGGAAATATCCATATTTATTATTTGCTCCAAAACGAGAAGAACCATCAGCACGGATAATGAATTGGAAAAGCAATTTTTTATTAAAATCATATTGTACTCTTCCAAAGTATGATGCTAGTTTATATCCAGTTGTTCGGGCGGTTCCTCCATTTACTTCAGCTGCAGAGGTAATCCATTTAAAATCATTTGATGGAAACTGAATTGCCTGAACCTGAGTATAATACTCTTTATTGTCCTCGTAGCTGAATCCTCCAAGAACTTTAAATGAATGAGAATCAAAATTCAAACTATAGGTAAGAGTTTCTTCTAAACCTACACGTTGAATATCAGAGTTTCCTGAAGTACCACTACCATTGCTGCCAACAGCAATTCCAATATCGGTAGGTAAAAAACTATCCTCTCTTAAATTTAATAAATCGGCATTTACACTTGATTTAAACGAAAGATTAGTAATAATATCATACTCAAGAAATACATTTCCTATTGTTCTGAAGATCTGATTTAAGTGTTTTGGTTCTTTTCCCATAGCAACAGGGTTAGCATATAATGTATTAGTGTTATAACTACCATCATCATTATATATTGCATCTGTTGGCGGAACAGCATAAGCGTTCGATAATGGTCCATAGATATTATTATCACCCCAGATTCGGTTAATATTTTCTTTTGAAATCTGAATTCTTGTTCCTAATTTCAATTTATCTGTAGCTTTAACATCCATGTTAATTCTTGCTGACAATCTTTCATAGTCAGAACCGATTACAATACCTGTTTGATCCATGTAACCACCTGAAACATAATAGTTAAATGTTTCGCTTCCTCCAGCAATAGATAACTGATATTCCGACATAGGTGCAACTCTAAATACTGCATCTTGCCAATCAGTATCTGCATCGTAATCTTCTGGGGATCCCAAATAATCTACTAACCCATATCTGTTGAACAATCCTTCATTCATTGCTTCAACATATTGTTCTGTATTAAGCAAATCTCGCTTTTTAATTACTTCTTGGGTACCAGTAGAATAACTAAAGTTTACTTGTGCTTTTCCAGCATTACCGTTTTTAGTAGTAATAAGAACAACCCCATTAGCAGCTCTTGCTCCATAGATAGCAGCATAGGAAGCATCTTTTAATACCTGAATATCTTTAATGTCATTGGGATTAATAGATGTTGTTGCACTTAAATCCTGACCACCATAAGAAGTTTCCTGCGAGTAATCTCCAGTATTGATTGGAATACCATCAATTATATACAAAGGTTCATTACCTGCCAGAATTGAAGATGCTCCTCGGATTCTCACAGAAATACCACCACCAGGAGTACCAGAGTTTGCAGATACTCTTACTCCGGACATTCGTCCTTGAAGAGCCAAATCAACTCCTTGTATTACTTCGTTTTCTAGTTTATCAGCACTTACGGAAACAACAGATCCTGTAATTAATTTCTTGCTTTGGGATCCGTAACCGACAACAATTACTTCATCCATCTCCATTACTTCTGATTCCATCTGAATATCAATTACAGATCTCCCATTTATAAGCACTTCCTGAGTTTTCATACCAACAAAGCTGAAAACCAAAACTTGTGCAGTGCTGGGTACTGATAACGAATATTTACCATCAATATCTGTTGTTGTACCAATTGTTGGACTTTCTTTTACAACAACAGATACTCCTGGAATTGATAATCCATCTTCAGCTCCAAGTACTGTTCCAGAAATTTGCATTTGTGCCTGCGAAATAAAGCCCGCAAATAGCATAAATGCAAAAAAAATCATTCGTTTTTTCATAGATTAAAATTTTAAGTTATTAAAAAATATAAATTCTGTAAATATATTTGTGAAATATATTTCATATTTAAATAGATCAACAAGTTTACTTCTACCCTACAAAATGGTAATATTAATTCTACACAGAATCTTTTATTTACTTTTTAATTATAATATTTAACCGTTGTTAATACCAAATAATCATATATATTAAAAATAATCAATTAGTAGTGGTTGTAAAAATAAAATTTTTAAAATAAGGAAATTCATTAATAATGCCAAAGTGTATATGTGCAAGAAAATTAGAATTATAGGACTATAAGACGAGGTTGATATAAATAAAAAAACGACCGGTTCCGTAGAGTGTTTGTTCGAAATCGAACATTAGAATTTTGTAATTTGTAGAGTGATAAAAAAACTCAGATCAAATAGTCATGTTAAATAAATGTTTATGCTATTCCAAAAAAAAAACAGGGAGCGAACTCCCTGTTTTTCTTATTAATTACTTAATGTCTTTTTCAATCCATTTCGATCTGTCAGGATCTGCTGGTGGATTTACTTTTTTAACAGGATTCTCCTGAAGTTGTTTTAATAAAACTTCGACTGCTTTTTCAATGCTTGGATCGATTCCCTTAGCAATTAAATGAGGAGCATCAATTACTTCTATATCTGGATAAACGCCAACCCCCTCAATAATCCACTCTTCGTTTTCGTCGTATACTCCAAACTGAGGAACATTAAAACTACCTCCATCAACAAAGCTTCTGCCTCCTTGTATCCCTACTAATCCGCCCCATGTGCGTGTACCAATTAAAAGGCCTAATCCTTTTTTCCTGAAATAATATGGAAATGCATCACCACCTGAAGAGGAATACCCATTAATAAGCATAACTTTTGGTCCGTCATGTGCTATTGCAGGCGACTTGGTTGATTTTAAACCTCTTCGATGCCAATAGCTTAACGTTTCACGATCAAGCAGATCGGCCATGTTTTCAGGGATAAAACCTCCACCATTATCTCGATCATCAATAATTAAAGCTTCTTTATTGTGATAAGTATACATTCCCCTGTGCAATTCGTAGTTTCCTTCTACAGCAGTATTTGGTACATGTATATATCCAATTTTACCGCCTGATAGTTTATCTACCATCTGTCTTCTGGTTTCTATCTGATCAAGGTAAAATAATTCTAATTCACTCTTTATTGGTTTTATCTCGTAAGTTTTGGATCCATCAACAGTTGGCTTATTATTAACTGTTATTTCAATAATCTTACCAACAGTATTTTCGAGGAATTTATAGGGATTGTCTGCCAAAGTAACATTACTTCCGTTTAAGGTAATTAAATAATCGCCCTCTTTAACATTTATGCCCTGTTCAGTTAATGGTGACCGGCGTGATTCGTTCCAGTTTTCACCTTTATAGATCTTAGAAATAATATATCTGTTTGCAGCTAAATCTGGTTTTAATTCAGCACCTAGCAACCCTCCATCAATTCTCTCAACTCTTTTTATATCTCCCCAGTTGTCGTAAGCATGACCAGTATTGCTTTCAGAAATTATCTCACCAAAAATATAGTCTAAATCGGCACGATGACTAACATAAGGAACAAGCTTTTCGTATTTTGCTTTCAATCCTGCCCAATCGATATTGTGCAAATTTGCAACATAGAAATAATCTCTGAATATTCTCCATCCATCGGTATAAATCTGCTGCCATTCTTTTTTAGGATCGATTTTCATAACCATGTTTTCCAGGTTTATTTTTCCATCGCCTGATTTTTGCCCGGGTTTTATGTCAACAATACCATAATTTGGTCCAGCGTTATAAATTAATTTTTTACCATCAGCTGATACAATAAATTGTCTGCTGCCGGAAATAATTACCTGATCTTTTTCGTCAGCAATATCATATTTATGTAATCCATCGTTTGACGAATAAAGTATTCCACCTTCAACGGCATCTATACCTCTGTAATTTCCTGCCTGAATCGGGAAATCCATTATCCTTGATGCTATACCATCGAAATCAATTTTTATGTTTAATTCTGATTTTGGTGATTCTTTCCCTTTTGCATCTTTCGATTTGGAATCGCCAGCCTTTGGTTCAGTTGATTCTTCTTTTTTAACTGTTTCAACATCATTTTTGAATTTAAACAATTTAGGGCTGTCATTTCTTAATGCCAATGCATAAATACGAGTTGCATTATTATATAAATAGGTAAATTCAAAACTTGAGAAAGCAAGATTAAAATCTCTGTTTGACAAAAAGAAAATATAGTTTCCACACTTCGAAAATACAGGTGAGTTATCGTTAAAAGAATCGTCGGTTAGTTTATAGTTCTGACCATTCTCGAGATTATAAACATAAATTGCGCTATTGCCATTTTCTGCATCATTTGTATATGTCACCCATTTTGAATCTGGGGAGAACTGATAATCGCGAATTTCATTTGAATAAGCGGATGTTACATCTTTTATAATTCCTGTTTCAATAGTTAGCAATTGAAGTTTTAAGGTACGATCAAAAAACAACAAGTATTTACTATTGGGCGACCAGATTAAATCATATTTCCATGATTTGGAATTAAAGGTTATCTGTTTTGCTTTAGCTCCTTTTTTATTCTCAAGCAGATAAATTTCATATTCGCCAGTAGCATCAGAAACATAGGTTATATATTTACCATCAGGTGACCAATTCGAAAACATCTCTCTAATGCCTTGTGTATTCGTTAGATTCTCTGTAACGCCATTCTCCGCTGGCACAGAAAAAATATCACCACGGGCATCGAACAAAGCTCTTTTACCACTTGGAGAAATATTAAATCCATCAATAAATTCAGAAACATTTTTGAAATATGGAAGTATGTTCGGATTATCGAAATTAATATTTACAATTACCTTTTCGTTAGTTCCAGTTTCTAAATTTAGTTTGTAGATATACCCACCATTCTCGTATGCTAACATACCGTTTTCTCCTGAAGGCCACATTACATCAAACTCAGTATGATTGGTTATTTTCTTTGTTTCTTTAGAATCTATATCGTAGCTAAAAATGTTAAGAGTAAGATCTCTGTCGGAAGCAAAAAAGATTTTGTTTTTATGCCATGTAGGTATTTGATCTGTTCCCACAAAATCTGTAATACGCTCTGAATTATCATTTACCAGATCATAAATCCAAAGATCTGAAGCGCGTCCTCCTTTGTATCTTTTCCATGTACGAAACTCACGATCGACAGGAGTAAAACAAAGCTTGGTAGCATCAGGTGAAAGTACAGCAAAACCGCCATTTGTTATCTGAAGTGGTTTTTCGAGTCCCCCATTAATGCTTACAAGAAAATACTTGCCGTTTCTATCTCCATAGGGAGTACGATTAGCTCTAATAAGGATATTCTTGCTATCTGGAGTCCAGTCGAGTACAACATAATCCCAACCACCACGTGGAGGCATAATACCTACATCATTATAATAGGTTAATTGTTCTGGAGTTCCTCCGTCAGATGGCATAACATATACTTGTCGGCTTCCTGAATATTCGGCCGAAAATGCAATCCATTTTCCATCTGGTGATATTTTTGGAAACAATTCTAACCCAAGGTGTGATGTTAATCTTTTTGCATCACCACCATTTGAATTTACTGTCCAAATATCTCCTGCATACACAAATGCTATAAGATTTTTGTTAATATCAGGAAATCGCAGTAGTCGCGAATCGTTTTCTGCTTTTACAATACTGATCGATAGGACCAATATAAAAACAGAGCTGATTAGTAATTTTAGATATTGTCGCATATATTTAATTATTGGTTATTCTTTCTTTTGACAATGATATGATGAAAAGGATTAATAAAAAATTTCAAAAAAATATTTTATTTAAAAGCCACTTCGTATAAATATGGCCATCGTTTACCTGTTACAAATATTCTCCCGTTTTTTGAATCGTAGGCTATTCCATTTAGAACATTATCCTCTTCTCCATGAAAACCATCAGGAACTATCTTGCGGCAATCAATGCGTTTCATCACTTTGCCTGTTTCAGGATCGAAGGCGATTATCTCTTCGGTCTGATATACATTGGCATATACAAGTCCATTTATAAATTCAAGCTCATTTAATTTTTTAACCGGACCATTGTTATCAAAAACCTCAATACTTCCATTTTGAGTGAAATACTCCGGATCGAGAAAATAGATTGTTGATGATCCATCGCTCATAATTAATCGCTTACCATCGGTAGTTAAGCCCCAGCCCTGAGTAGAATATTGAAGTGTGGTTAATAATTTGAAACTCTTTTTATCATAAACAAAACCAACCTGAGACGTCCATGTTAACTGTATAATCTTATCACCAAAAGCAGTTATTCCTTCGCCAAAGTGTTGAGATGGAATGCTTAATTCAGCAATTATTTTACCTGTTTCGAAATCTATTTTACGTAAAACAGATTGGCCATATTGACCAGTACCTTCGTACATTTTTCCGTCTTCGAAAATTAATCCCTGAGTATACGATTTAATATCATGAGGATATGTGTTAATTATTCTACACTCGAGATTTTCCGGTACAATATCTGATTTAAAGCGAAGCTTAAGATAATATGTGTCGATGTGATTTCCGTTTGAATAAGCAAATATGCGCAATTGGTTAGGGCCAGTATTTAATTTGTCAGTTTTCCAAACAAATGTAAGTTCATCTTTTTTAAGCTGATTGTGATGATATTCACTTTCTACAACCAACGAATCAATTGTTAAGTCAGATTCTTTCAGCGCTATTTTAATAGTAATATTATCTCCAATTGAAAAAAGATCTCCTGCTTTTGGAGAAACTACCTCAATAACTGATTCAGTTTTACTGGATTTTTGTGCACTTTCTATTCCCGGTTGACTTTCTTTAGTTTCTTTTGTATTGCAAGAATAAAGTAAGAGTAAAAGCAAAGAGAGTAAGTAAATTGGTTTTATCATGGCAATATATTTTTGGCGGTTGTATTTTTGGGTTATTTGAATAATCGTTTAAAGATGGATTTTCTTTTAAGAGGAATATTTTTCATTTGTTTTTTTATATCATTTGTATATTCATTAGGGTTTAATAGTTGCCAAATTTTACTCCAGCCCAGAAAACCGCCTATATTTCTATCATCAATATATATATCAGCTTCAACTTTTCGACTTATAGTATCATCATAGATCTCTTCTGGATAATTTTTATTTACCGCATAAAACTCAACTCCGTTTTGCTTACAAAACTCAACTGCTTCCTGCAACTCTTTTCCCGATCTGAATGTCCAGAGAATTAGCAGATCACCTCTCTTTTGCAGTGCTTTTAATGTTTCAAACGCAAAAAGCTTTGTTTTCCCTATAATGGGATATTCGTGATCAACAATTGTTCCATCGAAATCGACTGCAATTTTCATTTTTCGGAGATTTTAAACAAAAGTAACGAATATTTTAATGAATTATATTATGTGTTTCCCTTCGACGATTTTTTCTGGTTAAAGGAGTAGCGCACCGAAAATATATTAGAGTAAAGTGCTAATGAATTATCGCCTAGATCGGTAAGTGCGTAGTCAATACTAAAGCCTTTAAACTGAATGCCAATGCCAAAATTGGGCTGAAATGTCATCGACTCTGTGTTGTCAAACTCAACTACCTGTTGAAAATTGCCAACTCCAAATCGAATAAAAGCCAACTTATTGTAATTAATTTCTATTCCAAGATGAGGATCGATGCTTATGGGGTCACCTTCAATAAGCACATGCCTTTTTCCATCAAAAGTAATATCCAAATCTATTTCTGCCAATCCTGTAAATTTATTATAAACCGGAAACTCGCGCGAAATGCCCATTAGTAATCTTGGCAATGTAATTTCGAGAGAATTATCTGGGGCATAATTATAAGTAGTATCCAAAACTTTAATAATCAGCTCTTCTTCATTAAAAGTCCACGCATTGAATGTTGATGTAATATCACGTAGTACGATTCCATAGCTCCATCTATTATGCTTAAACTGAGCTCCGGCATCTAATCCAAAGCCCCATGAATGAGCAAACTTTCCAATATTGCGGTATACAACCTTAATATTAGCGCCATAAGATAATCCCTGAATTTGCGATTTTCGTGCATACGAAAAAAGAAAAGCATAATCGGCAGCAGAGAACTTAGAAATACGATCGTAATCAATATTCCCTTCTTTATCAATTAAATCAGTAGTATTAGGAATATCATCCACACCAAAACGAATTATACTTGCGCTAATCCATTGTACAGAATCTAATTTCATTGCAGCACCCATGTAATCATACTTAGCAATACCAGCAAAGTATTCGGCATGCATAAGTCCTGCATCAAAATCAGTTTGTAATAAAGTTAAACCAGCCGGATTCCAATAGCCAGATGAAGCATCGTTTGTGCTTGCAATAACCGAATTACCCATTGCCAATGCTCTGGCTCCAACACCTATAGACAAAAACTCATTACTGTACTTGGGTGCTTGTCCAAATACAAAATGACTAGTAATAATGAATATAGGAATAAGAATTCGTTTATACATTGGTTTAACTAATTCTGTTTTTTTAGGAATCAAACTTAGTAATTAAAAAATAATTTATCAAACTCTAATTTTTAACTTATTTTTGTGGCTATTATTGTTCATCTGACAACTAATTTAATATGATTACAAGATTAAAAAGACATATTCCAAATACAATTACATCATTAAATCTTCTTGCAGGATGTATTTCTATTGTATTATCATTCGAAGGATATTTGCTAGCTGCGGTATATTTGATTTTTCTGGCTGCTATTTTTGATTTCTTTGATGGAATGACAGCGCGATTGCTTAAAGTTTATTCTGAAATGGGCAAAGAACTTGATTCATTAGCCGATGTTGTGAGTTTTGGTGTTGCTCCTGCGTTTATTGTTTTTCAAATGATGAAAACAGCATTGTTTGGTTCTGAGCAATTACCTTTCTATAGTTACATTTCGTTTCAGGAGTATTTCTTTTTGATTATTCCTTTTTTAATTCCTGTGCTTTCGGCTGTTCGTCTTGCAAAATTTAATCTTGATGAAAGACAAACGGATTCATTTATCGGATTGCCAACACCAGCCAATGCATTGTTTTTTGTATCGTTGTTTATAGTTACTCTAACTAATAATAACGAGACGGTTTTAACTTTGTTTTATAATAGGTTTTTTATTGCAGTATTGGTTGTGGTTTTTTCTTTATTACTTGTAGCTGAGTTTCCTATGTTTGCATTAAAATTTAAAAACCTGGGACTTAAAGGAAACAAAATTCAATATTTATTTATTGGCTTATCTGCAATTTTATTAATATTATTGCATTCGATTGCTGTTCCTATAATCATTATTCTTTATCTGATTTTATCAGCAATTAATAACTGGATTTATAAACTGAATTAATATATAAAACAATGAAATTTATTGCTGAAATTAACGTGATGCCATTAAAAGCATTGCTCGATCCACAAGGTAAAGCGGTTACTCATAGCATGAAAAATATTGGGTTTACCGAAGTATCAAATGTTCGAATAGGAAAACATATTACTCTCGAAATAGAAGCGAAAAGTAAAGAAGCAGCAATGGAAAGAGTAAACGAAGCATGTAATAAAATTCTTTCGAACCCAATAATGGAAGGTTACGATTATACATTGAAAGAATTGAAATAATAGATCTTTAAGCAACGAAAAAGTTTTATGAAAATCGATTCATAAAACTTCTCTAATAAATAGGTAGAATAAATCATTCAAAATATTCTACCAACTATTTTTCAGTACATTACCCTATTTAGAAGATTTTATCTTACTCATTACTTCAGTTTGCCGTTGAATTGATTCTTTATGTACAAGCTGAAGTAGTTTTTTTACAAATTCTTCCGATAATCCTAGCGCCTTACCATGTTTAATTCTTGTAGTAACAATTTTTTCCCAACGACGTAATTGTAAAATAGTAACTTGTTTTTGGCTTTTATACTTGCCAATTTCTTCAACTACTGTCATTCGTTGAGCCAATAATTCTATCATTTGTTGATCAATAGAATCTATCCTGTTTCGTAGTGTTTCTAAAATATTCGTGAAGGTTTCATCATCAGATGTTGCTTTGCGAACAACTAAATTTTCGATAAGAATATTTAACTGATGAGGTGTTAATTGCTGTTCTGCATCACTAAGTGCTTCAGTTGGATTGCAATGAGTCTCAATCATTAGTCCGTCCATATTTAGATCGAATGCTTTTTGGGCTATTTCAGCAATATATTCAGTATTTCCGGCAATATGACTCGGATCGCAAATTATTGGCAAGCTATGACATAAGCTTTTTAGTTCAATAGGAATTTCCCATTTGGGTATATTGCGAAGCGTAGTTTTTTCGAATGGGTAAAATCCACGATGTACTGCAGCAAGCTTTTCTATTCCAGCTTTATTAAAGCGTTCTAAAGCACCAATCCATAATTGCAAATCAGGATTAATAGGATTCTTCACCATCACTGGTTTGTCAATACCTTTCATATAATCGGCTAACTCTTGAACTGAAAATGGGTTTGAAGTTGTTCTGGCACCAATCCACAAAATGTCTACATCATATTTAACAGCCAGATCAATATGCTCAGGACGGGCTACTTCAACAGCGGTAAGTAATCCAGTCTCTTTTTTAACTTGTTGTAACCAGATTAATCCTTGTTTGCCTACACCCTCGAAACTGCCTGGACGAGTTCGAGGTTTCCAGATACCAGTTCGGAAAATTTTAACCTTACCTAATGCCGCAATTTGTTTGGCAGTAGTTAGAATCTGTGTTTCCGATTCGGCGCTACATGGACCTGCAATTATTAATGGAGAATCTCCAATTCCTTTAAACCATTTTTTAAGGGGAACGATATTTTTTAATTTGGGCATTATTTATTAAGTTGATTTACAGTTTACAATTAAGTATTTATAACCAAAAAGAAAATAAAATTATTTTTTTTCGATCTTTTCTATAGCTAAAACTGATAGTTTATAACTTACCCAGATTAAAACAGGCCACAATGCCAACCAGATTATTTCAGTTATATACATAATTTAAAGTTATAAGTTTAAAGAAGAAAGTTAATACACATGAATATCCTCGCTCATTTCATTGGCGTCAATCTTTTTATTATTGATTGATCTCCATGCAAACCAGATATAAGCTGCAACAAAAGGAACCATTAATGAAACATAGCTCATAATTGTTAAAGTATATTTACTAGATGATGCATTTTCAATTGTTAAAGAGTTTTGTAAATTGAACGTTGATGGATAAAAGGCTGTATTGTTTAATCCTGCTACAAGGAATAATGATAAAACCGCTAAGATTGTTCCTGCTCCTGCAAACCAAATTCCGTTTGAACATGATTTTAAGATAGATTTCCCTATCCCGAAAAGCACTAGCACAACACCAATAAGGAAAAGGATTAATACTACAGGCATTTGAATAAAATTATGCAAATACTTGTATGGCTCCATTGATACCTGCTTTGTAATAGAATTATAAGCAAAGCCATCAATAAAAAGCAACCAAATAACAAATAGAAGAAAGAATACAAGGAATGGAATTGCATTAATAATCAATTGCTTTTTAGAACGAGCAATAATTTCTGGATGATCAATGTTGTTCATAAAATAGAGAATACCTAAAACTCTTGCAAGAAAAAATACAGCCAATCCAAGAGATAAGTTGTGCAAATTTAATGCAAGCTCAAGTCCATATGCTGCACCTTCCCATTTTGAGAAGTTCATTTCGTTTAGCGAAAACTCTGATCCGGTAAAGAAAGTAGAAACTGCTATGCCAAGCAGAATTGTTCCTAATGCCCCATTAATGAATAGAAATATTTCATATGTTTTTGCACCCAGAAAATTATTTGGTTTCGACCGGAATTCATACGATACGGCTTGTATTATAAATGCAAATAAGATAATCATCCACACCCAGTATGCTCCACCAAAACTTGTGGAGTAGAATAATGGAAATGAGGCAAAAAATGCTCCACCGAAAGTCACAAGAGTGGTAAAGGTAAACTCCCATTTTCGACCTAAAGAGTTTATTATTAATCTTCGTTCAAGTTCTGTTTTTCCTAATGTATAAATAAGGGTTTGCCCTCCCTGAACAAACATCAAAAAAACCAGGATAGCTCCCAAGAGGGAGATAATTAGCCACCAATATTGTTGTAATGCTAAATGCGATATTGTTTCAAGCATATTAATGTCCTCCTTCTTTAGGTCCTATGTTTATTTGTTTAGTCATGATTTTTATCTCTGCAATCAGCAGTGCAGTAAATATGACCATAAAAAGCCAGAATGTAATCTGAACGGCACTAGCATCGATCTGAGATACTGCTGCTACTGTTGGTAGTAAATCCTGAATAGTCCAAGGTTGGCGACCCACTTCTGCAACAATCCAACCCGACATAGATGCAATATAGGCTAATGGGATAGTTAACACTGAGAGGCGTAAAAACCATTTTTTAGATTCGAGCTTATCAACAAACACAAAAAATAGGGCCAAACTAAAAAATAGAATAAAATAAAAACCCAATCCTACCATTATGTGAAAACTATAAAACGTAAGGGGTACATTAGGTATTATGCTTCCTGGATCGTTTAAAAAACCATAACCGAAATAACGAAAGCTTTCTTTAAAAGTTAATAATGATTCTTCCATTTTGACAGGATCATTATTTTGTTTGGCATTTTTATACTCGCGTAATGCAGCTATCGATATTTTTCCTTGTTCTATTTTTTGCTCTGCAGATATTGCTAACTGGGTATTTCCATCTTTATCTGTATATTCAAAACCTCCGTTAATTAAATCATTAACGCCGGGAACAAATGCTTCGGTATCGCCATATCCTAAAAACGATAATAACTTAGGTATTTCAAACTTAAATACGAATTCATCTTTTGAGTCATTGTACTGTTTTCCTGGTGTTGGCATTCCGAGTACAACAATTCCTGCGCCTTTCGATCCTTGATAAAGACCTTCCATGGCAGCCAGTTTCATGGGTTGCTTTTGAGCAACCTGATATGCTGAACCATCACCAGTATATACTAAAAACAAACAACTTAACAAGCCAAATACAGAAGAAATAACAATGCTACGTTTTGCAAGTAATTGCTCACGCCCTTTAATTAAATACCATGCACTAATGCCAATAACAAAGATGGCTGCCAAAACATATCCTGACGTAATGGTATGCAGAAATTTATTTATTGCTATGGGTGATAAAAAAACTTCCCAGAAATTAAGCATTTCGTTGCGGGCAGCATCGGGATTAAAATGCATTCCTACGGGTGATTGCATCCATCCATTGGCTACCAAGATCCAAAGAGCAGAAAGGTTTGATCCAAATGCAACCAGCCAGGTCGATAAGAGATGAAATTTCTTACTTACTTTATTCCACCCAAAAAACATAATGGCGATAAAAGTAGATTCAAGGAAAAAGGCCATTATTCCTTCAATTGCTAGCGGTGCTCCAAAAATATCACCAACAAACCACGAATAGTTCGACCAGTTTGTACCAAATTCGAATTCAAGGATAATACCTGTGGCTACACCAATTGCAAAATTAATTCCGAAAATTGTCATCCAGAATTTGGTTATGCGTTTCCATTCGGGATCGCCAGTTTTAACATAAATAGTCTCCATAAAGGCTATTATAAAAGTTATTCCCAGGGTCAGGGGAACAAAGAGCCAATGATACATAGCAGTAAGAGCAAATTGTGCTCTCGACCAGTTTACTAATGCCATATCTACGTTTTCAATCATTGTTTATTTTTTTAGGAGTTGTTAATTGTTCAAGCACATATTCGCCACGCTCTTTATCGGTAGCAAAATTTGATTTTAGTAAATTGGGAAAGAAAAATAATTTAAGTATTACAAATATGATAAAGAGCTTAATAAGGATAATAATCCAAAGCCGTTTACCTAAGGTCATACTTCTAAATCCTTCGTAATAGAAAAGGAAAACCTGCTTAAAAATGTTTTTTTGTATAGTCATTTTTGAATTCCTTATTCAAAGATAAAAAAACCTTTAACAGAAAACCATATTCTAATAAATAGTATTAGGTTTTTCTAAATAACAAAACACATAAAGTTGCAGATTTAAAATAAAATAGGTGATATAATAAATAATAATCGAGAATGAAGAGTTATTTCTTATTTCTAAAAAGATGTATAAAACCAACCCTGTCCTTTACCGACGGATCATCAGATTTGAGAATATAATAATACACACCTTCGCTCATTTCTGCTCCCGTAGAATTTCTTCCATCCCAGATTATAATAGGGGCTTTAGATTTATACACCATAACTCCTGTTCTGCTAAAAATGGAAATATCGAGGGGCGTAATCCCGTTCGAACGAATAATGAATAAATCATTTATATTATCTCCATTGTTGGGTGAAAAAACATTGGGTATAATTATAGTGTCGCGTACCGGAACGATTTGAGAAGCAGTAATTGTATTATTATTAGGTTTATCGAAAACTTCAAGATCAATAGTATAATTTCCTTCGGTTGCAAATCTGTGTCTAAAAATAGGTAATGTATCATTGGTTTGTTCTACTAAATCTATATACCAATGAAAAACATAGTTTGTATCGTCTAGATTTTCAATTGGATTAAAAACAATGGTATCTCCTTCATCAATCTTCTGAGCAAAGAATGAAAACTCAAATAACGAGACTCCACGATGAAAATTAAAGATAACCGAATCAATTTGAGCAAAGAGATCAGAAACAGAAAATATTAGCAGCAGGAAAATAATTATTTTAACTCTTTTCATTATTGTTTTTTTACACACGTAAATATATAAAATACCCAAAGAAATCCTTAAATTTTTTCGGTTAATTTTTTAACCACCTTCAAGTTGTTGAAAAATTCTTTAGCAAAAACCCTAATTATAGTATATGTTGGAACAGCAAGTATCATACCTATGATTCCAGCCAGACTCGCCGCCATCATAATAACTATAAAAATTTCCAAAGGGTGGGCATTTACGCTACTTGAGTATATAAATGGTTGAAAAACAACATTGTCGACAACCTGAACAAGAGAGAAAACAATAGCCATATATACTAATAATGGAAATAACTCTGAATTAAAATCAAGATTAAGGTGAGTAGCAAAACCTAAAATAATACCAATTGATGAACCAATTAAGGGTCCAACATATGGGATTATGTTGAACAGTCCGGCTACAAGCCCAATAACTATGGCTGTTTGGAAATTAATGCCAATAATAACCAAACCTATTGAGACTAATGTTATTACACCTAAAACCTCTATAATAACACCAATAACATATCTTGTTAATAACTTTTTTATCGAATCAAGTATATGTACAAAGTTTTGGTTTAGGTTTTCGGGAACAAAGAGCAAAATTCCATGATAAAATAAGGTTTGATCTTTTAGGAAAAAAAACGTAATAAACGAAATAGAAAATATTGCAATAAATATATTTCCAAGCACTCCAATTATAGATCCAAAAAAATTTGATAAGAAGGTGCCATTTAAAAATACAAGAGCCTTTTCGCTAATATAATCTTCAACAGACTGAGCATTGTCAGCTGAAATATTATACTCAGCTATTAATCTATTAATTTTCTCGAGTGGTTCCTGGAATTTCAATGATAGTGTGTCCACATTAATAGATGATAAATCACTTGCTTGATTTGCAATGAGTGGTATAAAAAAGCGAAAGAAGAAAAACAGCATACTCCACAGCAAAAATACTGTAAATAAGGAAGATATTGCTTTCGGAATTTTAATTCTTTTTATATGTATTTTGTCGAGAAAGTCAACAATAGGTTTGCCAACAATTGATAATACTGCCGATATAAGAATGTAGGTCACAATTGATTTAAAGTACCAGAGAATAAATCCAACGCCAATAATTCCAATAGCAATAAACAAATATTTAATTTTGCTGTTCATATTAAACTTAATTAAGTTGATTCTATCTAAACAAAAGCAATAAGCTAAATTAAACTTTTTTAGGGGATTATAAAACAAAGTTAAACAATCAGCTTTGCAATACTTACAACCAATTAAATTAATTTTATGTTTCAATCGCATCCTGGAGAATTTGCGGCACTTTTAACTGCAGTTTTTTGGACAATTACAGCCTTAGCTTTCGAATCGGCAAGTCGCAAAGTTGGATCATTATCAACAAATCTTATTCGATTGTTTTTAGCATTTATCTTTATTGGTGTTTATGGTTTGTTTATTCGAGGATCATTTTTACCTCTGGGAGCATCAACTCATAATTGGGTTTGGCTTTCGTTATCGGGCTTGGTGGGTTTTGTACTTGGCGATTTATTTTTGTTTCAAGCTTATGTTGTAGTTGGAGCAAGGGTTTCAATGCTTATTATGTCATTAACCCCGCCCATTACAGCTTTTATTGGATGGATTGTTATGGGAGAAAAACTTACAGGACAAAATTTCTTAGGAATGTTCCTTACTCTTTCCGGAATTATTCTTGTGCTTTTCAACCGTGAATCAAAAAGCGATGCTGAGAATAATGAGAATGGACGCAGAAAAGTAAAATTGATCTATCCGATTTTAGGAATTTTATTGGCTTTTGGTGGCGCACTTGGACAAGCAGGAGGCTTGGTTCTTAGTAAATACGGGATGCAGGATTATGATCCATTTGCAGCAACCCAAATCAGAGTTATTACTGGCGTTTTTGGATTTATGCTTATTTTTCTTTTTACAAAAAATTGGACAAAACTTGGAATTGCCGTTAAGAACAAAAAAGCAATGACACGTTTAAGTATTGGGGCCTTTTTTGGACCTTTTCTGGGAGTTTCCTTTTCACTGTTATCCGTAAAATATACCTCAACTGGTATTGCATCAACTATAATGTCTATTGTTCCGGTTTTAATTATTGTACCTGCAGTAATTTTCTTAAAAGAGAAATTAACTATTAAAGAAGTAATTGGTTCAATAATAGCTGTTGGAGGTGTAGTTTTATTCTTTTTATAGAATGAATGAAATAATAAAAACTTACATTTTTTTAATTCTTACTTCAATATCATTCTCTGCTTTTAACAGTTCAACCAATGTAGATGTATCTGTATCACCATAATGATAAGGATATAATACTTTTGGTCTGAATGCTTTTGCTGCATCGACAACCATTTCAATTGTCATCGTATAGGGAAGGTTCATTGGTAAAAAAGCAATATCGATATTTTTTAGCGATTTTATTTCTGGAGTATTTTCAGTATCACCTCCTATAAGAACTCTTTTATCTCCAAAAGTTAGAATGTATGCATTTCCTTCTCCTTTTGGATGAAAAGGATGGCCATTTGGTCGTTTGTTCTCTATATTATAGGCTGGGATTGCTTCAATTTCTAATCCATTAATAGTTAGAACATCCCCAATTTTTATCACTATAAAATCGCTTATATTTTCGCTTAGTTCCTTGCATTTTTCGGTAAATATGATTTTGGTATTTTCCTTTTTGATCTGTTCGATGGCATTCAAATCTAAATGATCACCATGGTGATGTGTAATAATAATTAAATCGGCATCGGGATATATTTCATAATTTCCCATTCTGGCAACAGGATCGATATGAATTATTTTACCATCAAATTCAAAAAAGAGAGAGGCGTGTTTTACAAAATTAATCACTAGTTCTCCTTTGCTGGTTGAAAAGCTATCTTGTTGTAAGTCTTGTGCCATAGCTAGGTTCATATTTAAGTTGATAATGCAAATTAGGATTATTATTTTTTTCATGTTGCAATAATTTTTGATGAAGCTGAAAGGTATTAATTTTTAAAAACAAATCAAAAAAACTCCGTTAAGTTGATAACGGAGTTAAACGAAATGTTTTGTTATTATTTAATTACCAATTCGATACGAGAACTTGATTAAGAAAACATTGTGTGGATGAAGGTTAAATAATCCATCCATGTCGTTCATAAAAGAGAAATCTCCTGTAGCAGTACTTCCTGTTTTGCCCTGTGTCCAAACAAGATAAATTAATGAGCCAGGGCGATATTCCCATCTGGCAACTAGATTTGACCTGAATTGGCGAAAATTAAAGTCGTATCCATTTTCAAAATCATCTGTTGAAAAAGAAACATCGGTACTAAATCTGTCTTCAAATTTATTTGCATTCGGATTGGTTATATACTTTGGATCATAATAATCAACTGCACTAATAAAAGGCGAACCGTAATACTGAATAGTTAGTTCCGGAGTAATAGTATAATCAATTCTAAGGGTTATGCTGGTAGTAACCTGATCGATTGTAGCAAAAATGTAGCGATCTTCATTATTGTAGTTCTCTGTTGTAACATACTGCAATTTATCATTTGAATAAGAAATTGAAGGTGATAATGAAAACCTAAGTGCGTCTAATGGTCTGTAAATTAGCGAAACACCATAGTACGAATTTTTCGAAGAATTTTCGAATCCAAAGTTACTATTAGCATTTCCAGAGAGTTGGATCTTCTTTCGATTATCGGTTCCAAGACCTAACCAGTAATTGGTGCTTCCCGGATATTTTATTGAAGGGCCTCCTCGTAACATGGTATTAGAAACTGATCCTGCGTCGTAACTAATTCCTCCATTAAACCACCAGTAATTTTTAAATTCCATAAATGTGTTGATATTCCCTCCATAAAAATTGCTATTTAATCCAAAATCCCAACCAGTCCATTGATTAAAATTTATTTGCATAGATCTGAAAATACTAAATGGTTCAGTAAATTTGTAACCAGCCCAGAATACCTGAAAAATAGCATCGGAGTGGTGCAAAAAACCTACGTCATTTGTTTCAAATTGAGGCGAACGCCATGTTACCCAAAATACCCATCGCAACTTGCTGAATCCGTTTTTTCCAAATTGTATAGTTCCCGCATGCCCGGTGAGTGAAGTTCTTGTTGAATCAAATGTATTATATGTATTATCGGGTCGTTGAAAATATCGTCGTGATGAGCTTTGCTGATCAATTATCGCAGTGCTATCACCAGTTACATGACTCATAGCATATACAAGTTTCATATAATACTTTTTGTCTTTCCAATATTGGGTTAAATCTAATCCGCCGGAATAAGCATCCGTGTTTAAGAAATTCAGATGATCATCATTAATAAATCTGTTGGTCGAAGTGATCATTCCTCCAACAATTGTATTGCTGTTATTAAGATCTTGTTGAACTCGTCCCACAAAATAGTTTGTCATGGGTTCAACTGTTTCTGTGCTTTCTACTCCATTTCTCGAAATATCAGCTTTTTCTTCTGCTGTAACGCTTTCAATAATTCCAATAGACAAACCATTTTTTGTTTTTCCGGTAAGTTTTAATGCTCCAAGTATGGTAGAGTTTTCGGGTACATCGGCATATTCAGAGTTGTCGGAATCAACATCTGGGTAATAATGTGGATTACGACCTATTCTCCTTGAATAGAATAAATTATCCAGAGCAAAAGAGTTGCCCCCGCCTGAAATCTGGAAATTGGTTATATTTCTTCCTTCAATAAAGAATGGTCTTTTTTCATTAAAGTAGGTTTCAAATGCACCAAGATTTACTTGCGATGGGTCAGCTTCTACCTGCCCAAAGTCGGGATTAATTGTAAAATCAAGGGTGAAATCATTTGTTATTCCGATCTTCCCATCTAGTCCAATTCCATAACCAGGTTCTTTTCCCTTTGAAAAAGGATTGTCAATATCTTTGGTATAGGTTTCGATTTTTGCAAGTACATATGGCGAGATTTCAAATAGTTTTTTGGGCTTAATTCCTTTTATACCATGCAATTCGCCAAAATTATGAACCCATCCTGAGGCATCCTGAGGAACATGTTGCCAGTTCGATCTTTCCTGATTTCTATAAAATCGTCGGTTAACCTGCAAACCCCAAATATAATTTTCCTTATTATTACTAAATCGAAGTGCTGTAAACGGAATCTTCATTTCGGCAACCCATCCCAAGCTATCGATACTGGTTTTAACATACCAGATTGGATCCCAGGTTGAATCCCAGTTATCACCATCGTTTGTTATAGCTTCATCTCCTTTAACACCCGAAACAGATGCAGTAAATGAAAATGCTGTGCGCTTATCAAAATAACTGTCGATGTTAATCTCAACCCAATCGCCATCAAATCCATCGCGGCGCGACATTCGTTTTACGATCTTGTCGGGTTCAGTATCAAAAGCCCTTATTGCAATATATAAGTTATCGTCGTCGTACAAAATTTTAATAGCTGTTTGTTGTGATGGTGCTGCTCCATTGTGTGGTTCGCGTTGAATAAAATTATCCGACCACTCAACTAAATTCCAGGCCTGTTCATCAATATAACCATTAATTACAGGTGTTTCGCCATTTATTCGCTGTGTAGTGTAGATTCGTTTTTCAACTCCATTCTGCTGTGCATAAACTGTAACTACTGCAATAAAAGCAATAGTTGCCAGTAACATTTTCTTGTACATAATTCCCTTTTTTAGTCATTTTTCAGTTTATAGACGAGCAATTTTATTATTTGATGCTTTTTTTATAAAAAAATAAGAATCATTTATAATGCCATACTTATTAAGTTGTATATAATCAAAACGTTAGAGCAATAATCATGAAAATTAAAAAATCTTAAAATGTTCGGTTTTATAGCAGTTGGTGTACATAATCGGACAGGGAAGAAAGGTATTAGAACTGAAAATAAATAAAGGGTTGTATTGCTGCTGATTTGGCCTGATAGATCATAAAAACTACGATTACTACAATTAAAACTTTAATAACAATATTGCTTTGTATGAATTTGCCTCTGTAGTATTCCTTAAATGAAGTTGGTAACCAATGAATTAATAAGCCTATTAGAATTACCACGAATATTTTATAGTATGATGAAATCATAATGGGGATGAGCTCTAGCTGGAAGTTCAAACCTATTTGGGTTATCATGGTTTTTGCACTCGGCATATCTTCAGCTCTAAAGAAAATCCAAGCAAAGCTAACAAGGTTAAATGTTATAAAAACAGAAAGAAAATGAGTGAACCAGTTGCGGCTTGTTCTTACATTATAGTATTTGTTAAGCGAAGAGTTAAGATTCACCCATAACTTGTGAATTACAAGTCCTAGTCCATGTAATCCACCCCAGATAACAAACCGCAAATTTGCACCGTGCCATAATCCGCCTAAAATCATAGTAATCATTAGGTTAATTGTGGTTCGGGTTTTTCCTTTTTTATTACCTCCCAATGGAATATAAAGATAATCGCGTAACCATGATGATAATGAAATATGCCATCGGTGCCAGAAATCGGTTATGTTTAAAGATTTATACGGGGAGTTAAAATTAATTGGTAAGCGAAATCCTAATAAAAGTGCAACGCCAATAGCGATATCGGTATAACCGGAAAAGTCGCAATAAATCTGAATCGAATAGCCATAAACAGCCATCAGGTTTTCGAATCCTGTAAATGAAGATGGCGAATCAAATATTCTATCAACATAATTTATTGAGATATAATCTGAAATCATCATCTTTTTAACTAATCCGTTCAAGATTAAGAAAATAGCATGCCCGAATTCCTGTCTTGTAAGCCTGTACTTCTGATATAATTGAGGCATAAATTCGGCTGCCCGAACAATAGGGCCTGCAACCAACTGAGGGAAAAACGAAACATAAAAGCCAAAATCTATTATGCTTCTTACAGGTTTTAGTTTTCCTCGATATACATCTACAGAATAACTAATGGTTTGGAAAGTAAAAAATGAAATACCCACAGGGAGTATAATTTTAGAAATATCAAATCCTGATCCCGTAAGTTGGTTTGTCCAGAGTGCAAGACTGTTAATTACTTCGAAATTGCTCTGAAAAGTTTGGTTAAATATATCGGTAAAAAAATAAGCATATTTAAAATAACCAAGTAACGATAAGTTGGTTACAATACTAATTGTTACAAAGAGTTTCTTTCGAAATTGTGAAACTGATTTGTATATCAGTATTCCTGCTGTATAATCAACTAAAGTAGAAAAAATTAACAGTGTAAAAAAATATCCTCCCGACTTGTAGTAAAAGAAAAGACTCATCAAAAACAGAAAGGCGTTTCGTAATGGATTTCTTTTGTAAATAATAGAATAAACAACAAGTATTAAAGCAAAAAATACCCAAAAATAAAGACTTGTAAACAACAAAGGTTTATTTTCAGAATAGATTAATATGTTTTTAATAAATTCCAATTGTAATTGTTTTATTTTGAATCAAAAAGATTTATTAATGCTTTATAAAATAGGTCTCCTTGAATTTCGTATCCTTTGCGGTTAAGATGCAAACGGTCATCAGCGGCAAGTTGTTTTTTATGCCACTCGCTAATTGATCCTTCGCCACCCATAATCTCATAAAAATCCCAAATTCCAAAAGCGAAGAACTTACTTAAATGATAAATGCTTTCATGAACTATTTCTAAATTTTTATTTGGTTTTCCATCTTTATAATGATCATTAGGAATAGCAATAATAATTAGGGCATCGGGATTTAGATTGTGAATTTTCGAGATTAGGCTTGTAAAACCAAAAATAAAATCTTCTCTTGTAAAATCCTTGCTATATGCTTCGTTTGTGCCCAGCGAAATTATAACCAAGTTCGGATTAAGTACTTGAAAGTGATCGTCGAATAATTTGCATTTTAAATATGATTTTGCCATTGATCCATTTACACCAATTGTATGATATTGAACCATTGAGTTGCTTTTTTCAAGTATAATTCCATAAAGGTTAAAATTCTTTGTGGTGTCGGTGTTTGTTAACGAAAAATTTACAGAATCGACCAGATTATTGAATTGCCATGTTGTACCCAAATCATTTTTTTCACCTAAAGTATTGTTTGCTAAAACTGTAATTGAACTATCCGTATTATGAAGTAATGTAGCCTTGTCGAAAAAATATTTCGATTTATAGTTATACTTCTGGTTTTCTATCTTAATACCAATTTCTGCTATTGGAGATTTTGATGACACTGTTATCCCTGACAGACCAATTGGTGCATTCTGAATATCATCTACATTTCTTGTTCTGGTCCATAAACCTGTATAATTCACTTTATAGAAAAAGGGATTATTCGATTGAGCAATACTAAATGGGAATATAAAACCGGGTGAAGCAAGAAAACTGTCGTCGCGAAAATATTCATGTAATTGTTGTTTTATCTTTTCGGTAAGGAATGCAGCCTGCAAATGAGAATCACCAATATGCAAAATGTGGAAATTTCCCGATTCAAGTATTTTAGAGACTCTTGCCTGGTCGCTATAAGAGAATTGTATTTTATTTTTCTCGCATTGGATAAAAGCAAGAGTATCGCACAAGCTTTGGCATGATGCAGAAATAGATACTAATGTTAAAAATATATGTAAACTAATTAATTTCATTCGTATTCGGTTGTATTTGTTCTGTTGTTTGTTGTAAATAATAATTGTAATCCGACATAAGAGCATCAAAAAACATTTTAGCTATAACGGTAGATCCTTTCCACGTAAAATGTGTAAAATCGGTTCGTGCCAGAGGCGGATCTGCATATACCCATGCGGGCATTGAATTTATTCCACCCATTGCCTGATAAGTATCCCAGAATGCACAATCAGATTTGAATGCAGCATTTTTCTGAGCCTCTCTTATTTTTTCAATATTTGGATAAGAAACATATTTCCCTCCTTCGTTTCGTGACATATCTGAAACACCAATTACAATAATACTAATATCAGGCCTAAGACTCTTAATTGTTTTCAATTGTTTTTCGAGTTGTTTTTCATAATATGAATAATCGCTAACTATATGAGGAACAAGGTTAACCCCAAACTGCAACAATACAAGTTTAACATTCAGTTTTTGGTACATTGAGCGAAAAAATGCAAGATCGGTTTTTGTAAAATCTGTTCCACTGCTACCACGTAAAGGGATATTATCAACTGCAATACCTTTAAAATCATCTAGTGCCATGGCGTAAATATCCGGACTGTCTTCTCCTTTAAAATGAATTGTTAACTCATCAACTGAATTATCTATTTTCCACGAAATAGTGCTTAGTTGCTTAGTTACCGATATAAGCTCAGCATCAAGAGTTTGATTTTTATATTTTAGTTCTGCGATAAATGGTTTCTCGTTATATCCATAGTATATTTTAAGGTTTTTAAATTTACGTGTGTTTAGGTACGTATTGCTTGATTTCCTGAGTGTTATTTCGGCAGAACACATAGTATTTTCTTGTTGAATTACGGGAGCAAATCTGCTAAAACTCATAAGTGCACCTAATCGTTTGTGATAAATATTCCCGTTACGTATGCTTTGAATAGTATAACGATCCCAACTTCCACTTAGCTTTTGATCTACCGATATAGTTGTACCTTGAATAATTACTGCCGGGAACAAACCAATTCCTGATCCACCAAATTCCCTTTGTAACTCTTTTCGAATGTATGAGCTTATTCGATCACCCTCAATTTGAGAATCACCATAATGCAAAATTCGAATTAAATCGTTTGATGTTTTTAAATTATGCAGCGACTCAAAAAAAGTGAATAGTACATTTCTGTTATTGTTTGGATATTCAAGTTTTTGTTTTACCGATCCCGGCAAAATTGCTTTTTTATCGGGTTTCATCTCGGCACTTTTCGAAATGGTATCGGTTAAATATTTTGAAGTAATTGAATCTGGCACAAATTCAATACTATCTGAAACAAACTCCAATGTATCGCTTTCGAATATTGTATCGAGTGGTTCAATTTGATATTGCTCTATAATTCCTGAGATATCTGCATGTGCATTATTCTCATTGATAATTATAGTTTCTAGCCTGGGAAAACGCAACAATAAGTCGGAACCAATTCTGATTCCTTGTATAGGAAAAAAATAAGATAGTATTGCAAGCAGTAAAAATGTGAATATCAGAAACAGAAGTGTTTTAAAGGGCTTCATAATACAATTTTGCTTGATGCCTTCTTGCAAGGCTAAATTGAGAGATAAATATATCAATATTTATTTAAATATATTATGGAATAATAAATTTCTAAATAGATTAACCATACTTATGTACAACTATTTTTAAAGGAAAAGAATCTTTCTGCTGATTATAAAAATTATTTTAAATAAATTTTAACTGAATATAATAGAGAAAATAATGTTGTGGAATTAAAAACAATAGTTTTACTATAATTGTTATATGAAAAAAAAGGGATTAGCTGGTGAAAATAGATTGTTTTTATATATTCTTATTTTTTTTATAAAACATTCTCTATTGTATTATGTTAATTATTTAATATCTTTGATTTAATCAAATTTAAATAAATCGTAAATGGCTAAGGATCAAACTGTCTCCGCGAAGAATCACAACCTCTTTATAATTCTTTCAGCTCTTTTTATTACAAATGCTTTAATGGCCGAGTTTATTGGCGTTAAAATCATCTCGTTAGAAAGGATTCTTAGAATAAAACCATTAAACATTGATTTTATTGGCGATTCATTACTAAGTCTAAATATGAGTGTTGGTGTTATAATTTGGCCAATAGTTTTTATTATTTCCGATGTTATTAACGAATACTATGGTCGTAAAGGAGTTCAGAAAATAAGTATTCTTGCATCCTTACTAATTGCGTATTCATTTATAATTGTTGTTTTCTCGACTCAGTCGCCACCAGCAGATTTTTGGCTTGAGAATAATAATGTAGATCCCGATGGGAATGTGTTTAATATCAATTTCGCCTACAATACCATTTTTCGTCAGGGATTAGGTATTATTGTGGGTTCCATTACGGCTTTTCTTGTTGGTCAGTTGGTCGATGCATACACATTTCATTACCTTAGAATACTTACCAATCATAAATGGTTGTGGCTTAGAGCAACTGGTTCTACAGTCGTATCTCAACTTGTCGATAGCTTTTTAATACTTTTTATCGCATTTTACCTTCTTGGAAACTGGACATTTATTCAGGTATTATCTGTTGGATTAATTCAGTACATCTATAAAATATTTATTGCAATATTATTAACTCCTGTTATTTACTGGATGCATTTTATAATTGATAAATACCTGGGTAAGGAAAAAGCCCATGAAATGATTGAGGTAGCTACAAATGCATAATTGATTTATTAATAGTACAAAAAAATTTGACTTTCCAAAGGCTAATACTTTTGGAAAGTTTTATTTTTATAAGGTTTTTAGTTTAATAATCTTAAAAATCTGATTTATGAGAAGATCAATCATTGTTATATTTTGCATTTTATCAGTTCGTATAATTGCGCAAACCCAAGATCAGAATCTGATTCAATTTGTTAATCCTTTGGTTGGTACAAAAAACATGGGTCACACATACCCCGGAGCAACAGTGCCGTTTGGAATGGTTCAATTAAGTCCCGAAACAGATACGGTGCAGTACGAATTAAATGGTAAGTATAATGGTGATGTTTATAAGTATTGTTCTGGATATCAGTACGATGACAAAACAATAGTTGGTTTCAGTCATACTCATTTTAGTGGTACCGGGCATTCGGATTTAGGAGATTTTTTAATAATGCCTACTGTTGGTGATTTAAAATTGAATCCGGGAATTTCTGCAAATCCCGAAAGCGGTTATAGATCAAGGTTTAGTCATGATAATGAAACAGCTCAGCCAGCCTATTACAAAGTAATGTTGGATGATTATAACATTATTGCAGAGTTAACTGCTTCCAATCGTGTCGGGTTTCATCAGTATACCTTCCCAAAATCCGATAGTGCTCACATCATTCTGGATTTGATTTCGGGAATATACAATTTTAATGACAAAAACGTTTGGACATTTGTTAGGGTAGAGAATGATACGCTAATTACAGGTTATCGCCAAACAAATGGCTGGGCGCGTACACGAACAGTTTATTTTGCAATGGTGTTTTCAAAACCATTCTATCAATATGGTCATAAAAAATATGATCAGAGCATTTATAAAGGGTTTTGGCGTAAGTTCGATGAGTCAAAAAATTTTCCAGAGATGGCAGGAAAACAAATCAAAGCCTACTTCGATTTTAAAACAACCGAAGATGAAAAGATTAAAATTAAGGTTGCTCTATCGTCAGTAAGTGCTCAAGGTGCTTTAAAAAATTTGCAAGCTGAAATTCCTCATTGGAATTTTGAAGCAGTAAAAAATCAAAGTCAAGAACTTTGGAATAACGAACTCAATAAAATTCAGGTCGAAACAGGAAGTCAGAGCGAAAAGGAAACGTTTTATACAGCTTTATACCATACTTTTCTTGGGCCAATCACTTACATGGATGTTGATGGAGCATATCGTGGATTAGATCAAAATATTCATTATGCTGATAATTTTACAAATTACACCATTTTTTCTCTTTGGGATACCTACAGAGCCTTGCATCCATTGTTTAATATTGTTCAACCTGTGCGCAATGCAGATATGGTTAAGTCAATGCTAGAGCATTACAACCAAAGTGTACATAACATGCTTCCAGTGTGGTCGCATTACGCCAATGAAAACTGGTGTATGATCGGCTATCACAGTGTTCCGGTTATTGCCGATGCAATAATTAAAGGGACTTTGCCTGCCGGTTTTAAATATAAAGAATTGCTTGAAGCTTGTGTTAATACTGCCGAAAATAAATACTATGATGGATTAGATTATTATATGCAACTGGGCTATGTTCCCGAAGATAAAAGCTCATCATCGGTTTCTAAAACACTAGAATATGCATACGATGACTGGTGTATTGCACAGATTGCCAACAAAGCGGAAGATAAAGTAAGTTACGAGAAATTTATAAAGCGTTCTCAGAGCTTTGAAAGCGTGTATGATAGCTCAATTGGTTTTATGAGACCTAAATTATCAGATGGAAGCTGGAAGAGTGAATTTAACTCGCTCAGTACTCACGGACAAGGATTTATCGAAGGCAATGCATGGAATTATAGTTTGTATGTGCCTCACCAACCTGATCAAATGATTAAAATGATGGGAGGGAAGGATAGATTTGTAGAACACCTCGATTCATTATTTACTATGCATATTGATGATGTGCATTTTGCCGAAACTGAAGATATAACCCGTGATGGAATTATCGGGAATTATATACATGGTAATGAACCGGGGCATCATATTCCGTATTTATACAACTGGACAAATCATCCATGGAAAACACAGCAAAGAGTTCGCATGATTATGCAAACAATGTATTCAAATACTCCTGACGGATTATGCGGAAATGATGATGCAGGACAAATGTCGGCATGGTATGTATTTAGTGCATTGGGGTTTTATCCTGTTTGTCCGGGAAGTAATCAGTATGCTATTGGAAGCCCGATGGTTAAATCAGCAAAAATTAACCTTGATGGGGAGAAATTATTTATTATTGAAACTAAAAATCAGAGTGCTACGAATTTTTATATTCAGAAAATCATTCTGAATGGCAACGACCTAAAACGAAATTACCTGTTGCATTCAGATATAGCCAATGGAGGCTCAATAACTTTTTTTATGGGATCAAAACCAAACAAAAATTAGTACAAATGAAAAAATTATCAATTTTAATAGGTAGTCCAAGAAAAAAAGGAAACTCTGTATTTCTGTCAAACGAACTGGCAATCAGGGTAAAAGAAAAATTTGAAATAGATACTATTTATCTGTATGGATTCAATATTGAGCCATGTATCGATTGCAGAGCATGCAAAACAGGTGATCTAATTTGTGTCCTTAAAGATCAGATGAATGATTTGTATGAAAAACTAGAAAAATCTGATATTCTGGTTTTCGCTACTCCTATCTATTGGTTTGGTCCAACAGCACAGACAAAACTACTTATCGATCGATTTAGACCTTATTTTGTAAATAAAAAACTTAATGGTAAAAAGGCAGCATTAATATTACCAGCTGGTTCGGGTGCTGGTGATTGCGATCTAACAATCGAAATGTTTAAACGTATATTTAATGCACTGGAAATTGAATATTTAGGAGTAGTTACTACTGAGTCTTATAATATTGGAGATGCAGAAAATGATTTACCTGCCTTGAACCAATTAGAAGAATTGGCAAAACTATTATAAGGTTGAAGATTATCCTTTAGGTTTAATTTTAATGGTCTGCCCAGCTTTTAACGATCGCCCACTTGTCATGTTATTTAGTTTCATTATTTCTGTTTCTGTTACTCCCGGATACCTTTTTGCTATTTCCCAAAGTGTATCACCAGATCGTACAGTATAATAAACATAGTTTCCTGTTGCTGGTTGACTAATAATTTCATCAGGAGGAGTACCTGATTTTCCTATCCTTTGTTGCTTTTCTTCAAAAGAGAGTGAATTAATATCGCTGTATTTGCCTGCACTTTTTTTAGGAACATAAACAACAATATTCTGTCCAGAGCGAATAGTATTTCCACGAATATTATTCCAGTATCTTAAATCAGACAAACCTACATTGTACCATGCAGCTATAAATCCCAGATTGTCGCCAGATTTTACAGTATATACCAATTTTTCACGACCGGTTGGTGCTGTTGGAATGTAATACGATTTCTGGGGTGATTTTATCGTATTATCGGCAGTAAAGAAAATAGAATCTTTGTACGAGAAAATCGAGTCTTTAAAGGTAATAAACTTACCTGTAAAATTCATGGGTAAAGTTATCGGATAAGAATGGCCTTTTGCTGGTATTATATCTATTTTATATTGTGGATTTAAATCTCTTATTTGTTGCAATGGTATACCTAAAACATCGGAAATCTGCTTTAGATGCAAATTGTCAGATATCATTAACGTGTCGGTAGCTATCGATATTTCTGGAATAACAGGAGATATATAATGCTCTTTGTAATAATTCATAGTATAAGCTGCAGCAATAAAGGCCGGTACATAACCCCTTGTTTCGCGTGGCAGATGGTAATATAATTCCCAAAAATCGCGTTTCCCTCCCGTGCGACGAATGGCTTTATTTACATTTCCCGGACCACAATTATAAGCAGCAATAACCAATGTCCAATCATTGAACATGCTATACAGGTCTTGCATAAATTTGGCTGCAGCATGAGCTGATTTAACTGGATCACGGCGCTCATCAACATATGAATTAATAGTAAGATTATACATTCTGGCTGTTCCATACATAAATTGCCACATTCCTGTAGCTCCTACTCTTGAAACGGCTCTTGGATTTAAGGCCGACTCAATAACGGCCATGTATTTGAGTTCTGTTGGTATACCATAACCTTCGAAAATCTCTTCAATTATTGGAAAGTAATAGTCTGATAATCCTATCATTGCCTGTACGTTTTCTCTGCGTTTCTTAGTGTAAACGTGAATGTAGTTTCTTACAATAGGATTGTAATTTAATTCAACAACAGAAGGTATGTTTTTTAATCTTTCAATGTATACCGAGTCAGAAAACTCTGGAACATCGGTAAATTCATTTTCATAATTTGCCGAATAGTCAGTTTTTAATGAATTTTTTATATACCATAAATTTAGCAAACTGTCTAAATTGTCTTCAAAATTTGAATAATACTCAACTCCAAATCTTAGTGTATCAATAGGATTCGTTGAATTACCATTGAAAGAAATAAATTGAAAAAATATGATCAGTGTTATGAAAATTCGTTTAAACATAATGAAATAATATAAGTAAACATTATAGCCCGAAATAAGGGCTTTTCGACATAAAAAAGAAATATTTTTTGTTATAAATTGTTAATTCTTTTTAACAGTAGAAAACTAAAATAGTTTTAATGTGTTGAAAAAATCAATCAAATAAACTTTTGTTACTTTTAAAGTTAATCTTTAAGGAGAATCCTGCCGCACTCTGATTGTTAATTGTATTAAATAGAGCGGGTTGAACATTTAGCGACAAATCCTCGCTAATATCGTAATAGAATAAATGTGCATCGACAGTGGCATCAATAACATTTAAGAGATAGATAGCTGCAAGGCTGATTACGTTCAAATCACGATTACGTTTATAATTATCCCGAATTTTATCAAGTGTACTAAATTCAGTATAACCTTCGAAATTCGTTATCTTATTAGATTTAAGGTCGATATAGGCGTTTGTGTATTTGTTGTACTGATTGTTATTAAAATCGAATGAATAAATAAATATTCCGGTTAATCCATAAATTACAGGTAGTTTCCAATACTTTTTATTATAAATCTGGCCTAATCCAGGAATCAGGGCAGAGTAAATAGCTGCTTTGTGTGGTGAATGATTTTGCTCCAAATTATTGGTAATTGGAACCTGATCGCCAGTAATAGCCGGATCTTTCTGACTGTATGTCTTAATAGATATACAAGTTAGAATCAAAATCAGAAAATATTTATTAAAAAGGAATTGTAGTTTATGTCCCAACAAAACAGCAAGTGGTTTTAGTTTTTACTGGGGCAAAATTATTTCATTTTATCGATAATTCCCATAATTCTTTCTAAATCTTCATCAGATTTAAAAGGAATAACAATTTTCCCGCTTCCTTTATTATTTCTTTTAAAATCAATCTTTGCAATAAAGTGATCCGAAAGATGCTTTTTGAGCTGTTCGTATTCTTCAGGTAATCTAACTTTATCCTTTTGTTCTTCGGGCTTTGGAATATTTATATCACGGGTTATATCTTCTATTTTTCGTACCGATAAATCTTCGTCGATAATACGATAATAGGTTTTAAGTTGGGTTTTAACATTTTCAATATTTACTAGAGCCCTGGCATGTCCCATTGATATTTTCTTATCGCGAATACCCAATTGGATTTCAGCGGGAAGTCTTAATAAGCGTAAGTAGTTAGAAACAGTTGATCTCTTTTTACCAACTCTGTCGCTTAAATTTTCCTGTGTTAGTTTGCATTCTTCGATTAAACGTTGGTAACTAATAGCGATCTCTATGGCATCTAAATCCTCACGTTGAATATTCTCAACAAGTGCCATTTCAAGCATCTCCTGATCGTTAGCAAAACGAACAAAAGCAGGAATTTTATTTAGTCCAGCAATTTGTGCTGCTCTCAAACGTCTTTCACCAGTAATTAACTGAAACTTTCGATCGTCAATTTTTCGAACGGTAATAGGTTGAATAATACCAAGTTGTCGAATAGAATTCGCGAGCTCATTAAGAGCTTCTTCATCAAAATTTGTTCTAGGCTGGAAAGGATTAACTTCAATCCTGTTTATATCAATTTCGTTAACCGAATCGGCATTTACTGTGTGTTCCTGACCTGCATCGTCAATCAATGCTCCTAATCCTCTGCCTAATGCATTTCGTTGTGCCATTTTATACTAAAGTTAAATCTATACTAATTTATTATTCAACAATTTTTGCCGCGTTTGCAATTTTCGTTTTATCGTTGCGCTGTAATAGTTCTCGTGCTAAATTAAGGTAATTAACCGATCCTTTCGATGCAGCATCATATAATACTACTGGTTTACCATAGCTAGGTGATTCGCTTAATTTAATATTGCGCTGAACAATAGTCTCAAACACCATATCCTGAAAATGCTTTTTTACTTCGTCGACTACCTGGTTTGATAATCTTAATCGGGGATCGTACATTGTTAGCAGAAATCCTTCTATTTCAAGATCTTTATTTAAGCGGGTTTGAATTATTTTTATTGTATTCAATAGTTTTCCCAATCCTTCAAGAGCAAAATATTCACATTGTACGGGTATTATTATCGAATCGGCAGCGGTTAACGCATTAACAGTAATTAATCCGAGCGATGGAGAGCAATCAATTAGAATATAATCGTAATCATCTTTAAACTTTTCAATAACTCGTTTAAGAATATATTCACGGTTTGGCTGATTTAGCATTTCAATTTCGGCTCCAACCAAGTCAATATGAGACGGAATTAAGTCCAAGCCCTCAATGTCGCTGTTCAAGATAATGCTTTTAGGATCAAGATCATCGACCAGGCATTCGTAAATGCTTGTTTTAATAGCTCTTATATCGAATCCGGTACCAGATGTAGCATTGGCTTGTGGATCAGCATCGACAATAATAACTTTCTTTTCAAGAACAGCTAAACTGGCGGCCAGATTTATTGCGGTGGTTGTTTTTCCTACTCCGCCTTTTTGATTTGCTAAAGCAATAACTTTTCCCATGTTTGAATTTATTGGATTTGCTTTGTTTTCGTTACTAAAATTAATTCCTTTTACAGGATTTCAAAAATACAATTTTATAATCTTTAAAAATACGTGGCGGAGAAGATTTGTAAACAATTTTTTTGTAGTTATTAACAAATTATTAACAATGATCGGTTTGGCTATTTCTTAAAAAATACAAGTTTTATAAGTGTTTTGGCCAATTTGTGAATTATCAGATCAATTCTCAAAAAATAAAATTGATTATGAAAATTTCTTTATTGTTTCATCAAGCAATTGTTTCTTATCAACTGGTACAACGCCAATTTTTTCGCAAACCAATCCGCCGGCAAGGTTTGATATTTCAGCAATAATCTCTGGATTGAGTTTTGCAGCCAAACATAGGCTGGCAATACTTATAATTGTATCTCCGGCACCTGAAACATCAGCAATATCGCGCACTTCTGCTGGTATTGTTTTATATGAATTGTTATAACTTATAAATACTCCCAACTCAGATAATGTTACTAATAAATACTTTGCTGATAATTCTTTATGAAGTTTTTTCGATGCGTTGAAAATCCCTTCAAAATCTCCTTTTCTAATGTCAATTTTTGATCCTTCGATCAATTCCTTGAAATTGGGCTTAAATAAAGTTACGTTTTTATATTCAGAAAAGTTTCTACGTTTTGGATCTACAAGTGTTGGTATATTTTTTTTGTTTGCAAATTCAACTACCTTTTTAATTACCGAAGGAGTAATACAACCTTTATCGTAATCTTCAAAAATTATTGCATTTACATTTTTCGTTGATAAAATCTTAATAATGTGCTTAACAAACACGTTTTCAATACTTTTCTCCAATTCAAAATCAACTTCTTCGTCAATTCTTAAAAGATGTTGATTATTTGAAATAATTCTTGTTTTAACTGTTGTCTTGCGATTTTCGTCCTCTATAATTCCTTCAGAAGTAAGATGTTGCTTTTTAAGCAAGTTGAAAAAGGTTTTTGCTTTTGAATCATTACCAATCACAGAGCAAAGTATTGGGTTTGCTCCAAGCGACTGAATATTTAATGCAACATTAGCTGCTCCACCTAATCGATATTCCTGATGTGTACTCATAATAATAGGAACGGGTGCTTCAGGAGAAATCCGATTTACCTTACCCCACATGTATGAATCGATCATTACATCGCCAATGATCAGTATATTGAATTGATTGAATGAATCAAAAACGGATTTAATATCAGCTTTTTTCACAAGAATCTTCTTTAATAAATAACTTTTAATAAAAGGCTTAAGCCCTTTTATTGTTTAATTTTAATATGCAAAAATAGTAATTTGAAGTTGAGAAATTATTATTTTATGAATATTATTCGTTGTTTTCTGGTTTTAATCCATCATTTCCAGTATCGAGAACAAACCTCCATTCTCCTTTTTCGTTTTTTTCCCAAACAGTTGCATAAGTGCCTTGTTCAGTATGACCCTTATTTTCTCCAGCCAGAAATTCAACCACCCAAATACCATAAGTATATCCTAATTCGCCAGATCTTGCGATTTTTGCATAACTGGGTTTCCAGGTTAATTTGTACGTTGAATCAGACTTGCCTATATAACTTTGTTTCAAGGCCTCGATTCCGACAATAGGATATGAGTTTGGTTTTAGCATCGTAACATCATTAGATGCATACTCAATAAATGCCTGATGGACTCCCGCTTCAACAGATCGATTTGAGAAATCAATATCTGTTTGCATCATTTTTTCTTTTTCCTGCTCTAAATTGATTTTTGCGGTACACCCTATTAAAACTAATAAAATTGATAATGGCAGTAACTTTGTTTTCATAATTTATTTATTTTAAATTTTAAAAGTACCAAAATGTTTAAATTAATCATCGGATTAGTCACTAAAATTCATTCAATTTTATTAAATAAGCGATTAGATGCCAACAATTTTAAAATAATTAATATAAATTTGAAAAGAAGATATAGTAATTTTAAGAAAATGATTTTTACTCAAAAAGATATAACAAGTGTTGTCTAATAAAGAAAAATCAAATATTACGTTAGCCATAATTGCCACCATTGTTACAGCATTGGTGTTCTTATTTCTTTATTTATTTCTAGGCATAAACCATCGCAAAGATGTTTACGAAGATTCAAAACAGATTGCCAAGGAGATTTCGCGAAAAGCTGCTGCCGAAACAGAAATATATCTTAATTCAGCATTGGCAATTGGTCAGTCGATGCAAAAAAGGGTAATACTTGTAAAAGAACTTGGGGGTTCACGCGAAAAAATTAAAGAGATTTTAAAAGACGGATTATTCTCTAACCCTAATTTTCTAGCTACTTGGACACTTTGGGAACCCAACGCTTTTGATGGCAAGGATAGTTTTTTCAAAAACGATTCACTTTACAATAAACAGGGAACATTAGGTCTGGCTTTTTTTAGAAATAATAATTCTGTTTATACTGAAACCATGACCGAGGCTGATTATATCAGCATTTACTATTTGCCTGTGAAAGAAATAAAATCAGTTATTATTGTTAATCCTTATAAGTTCAGATATTCTGGGTATAATAAACTGTATTTTGGAACCACTGTTAGTGTTCCTATAATTCATAATGAGCAGTTTCTAGGAGTTATTGGGGTTGATATTGATTTTAAAAACCTGCAAGATAAACTCAACAAAGTTATACTCTATCAAACTGGTTTTCTATCACTTATAGCCAATAATGGTGTTATTATTACTCATTTTGATTCAACTTTTATTGCTAAAAATATTTTTGCATTAGTAAATGGAAATGATTCACTTGTTTCCAATTCAATTCATAATGGAAACGAATTAACAACTGAATCGAAATCAGAATTTACAGGTAAAAAAGTATTCCGGTTTTTCTATCCAATAAAGATTGGGAGTGGAAGTAATCCTTGGAGTATGATGGTTGAAATACCAATTGAAGAGGCCACTGTGCGATCAAAAGAATTGTTTTACATTGCGATTGGAACCTTGGTTATTGGTTTGTCATTATTGTTTTATCTTATAATTAATATTGCAGATAGAAAAAGATATGAAAAGGTACTTTTAGATGCTAAAATAAAAGCAGAAGAAAGTAATCGTCTAAAAACAGCCTTTTTAAACAATATTTCACATGAAATCCGTACTCCTTTAAATGGTATTCTTGGATTTACTGAGTTAATAGTTGAAAACAATATAGACCAGAATCATGCTAGAGAATATAAAGATATGATACACAGCTCAAGCAAACAATTATTATCTGTAATTTCAAATGTATTAGAATTGTCTAATATTCAGGCTTGCAAGCTTGATAAAGTTTGTGAAGAATTTGAAATTGATAAAGCGATTTTACAAGTGCTGGATACTTTAATTCCTGCATTAAACAATAAGGGTCTTGATTTAAAAACAAATTTTCCTGATTCAGATAATAAACTACTTATTACCAACGATGAAGAAAAATTTAAAAAGGTAATTGCATCACTGGTAAATAATAGTATAAAATTTACTGAAAGAGGCTTTATCGAAGTGGGATTTAATTGTAAGGAAAATACCTGTTCCTTTTATGTAAAGGATACAGGTATTGGCATAAAGCCAGAAAATTACAAAAACATTTTCAGGTACTTTAATCAGGAAGATCCAACATTAACAAGAAATTATGGTGGATTAGGAGTGGGATTGTCAATCTCTAAATCATATGTTGATTTAATGGGCGGATCAATTCGTTTTGAGTCTGAACTTGGTAAGGGTTCTACTTTCTATTTTGAACTTCCAAACCTCTAGTGCTTGCAGATAAATCCGTGACGATTCTTTTTGGCAAGTTTTTTAAATTAAACAATCGGGTATATTTAAATTGGATCAATGTCGATGGTAATTTGTACCATCTTAAAATTATCGTGCGTATTGAGCTTTTCAATTTCTGCTTTTAATAATACTTTCGCTTTGTTAAAAGAACTTTGTCGTTCAACTTTAATCAGAATGTTTTTAATGTAAAGATTATGCATTCGACCAATTACAGGCGATTGTGGTCCTAGAATTCGTTTACCAAAAATACGTTTTAGGTTATCTGCCAAGTATTGAGCTGCATTATTAGCCGTTTCAGGATTCTTGTGCTTTATACCAAGATTTATTAAACGGCAAAATGGAGGATAACTAAATTCCATCCGTTCCTGAAGCTGCGATTTATAAAATCCATCATAATTATTCTTTATTACAAATTGCAGGATAGGATGAGTAGGATTGTTGGTTTGTATAATAACTTTACCTTGCTTGTTCTTTCTCCCGGCTCGGCCACTAACCTGAGCCATAAGCTGGTAGCTTCTTTCATGTGATCTAAAATCTGGGTAATTTAGCATGTTATCGGCATTCAGAATCCCAACAAGTCGTACGTGATCAAAATCAAGTCCTTTTGAAACCATTTGGGTTCCAATCAGAATATCAATATTTCCATCTTCAAAATCAGAAATTATTCTCTGATAGGAATGTTTTGAGCGGGTTGTATCCAGGTCCATACGCACGACTTTTGCATTCGGGAAATAAATTTTAATGTCTTCCTCGATTTTCTCAGTACCAAAACCGCGAGTACTTAATGCTGTATTGCCGCATTTCTTGCATGCTTTAAAGGTATGTACTGAAAAACCGCAATAATGACAAGCTAATTCATTTGAAAATTGGTGGTAAGTTAAGCTAACATCGCAATTAGGACAATATGGAATCCAACCACAGGTTTCGCATTCAAGATAGGGAGAGAATCCTCGTCTGTTTTGGAAAAGAATTACTTTCTCGTTTTGCTCCAAAGCTTCTGTAATGCTATTAATGAGCTGGTCGCTAAAATGCGATTTCATCTCTTTTCTTTTTTTCGCACGAAGTATATCAACCAGCTTTGTAGATGGCAATTCTATATCCAGGTATCTATTAATTAGTTCCACGAAACCAAATTTTCCCGATTTGGCATTAAAATATGTTTCGATAGATGGAGTTGCTGAACCCAGCAAAACGTTTGCATTTTGTTCCTGTGCAAGAATTATTGCACTATCGCGGGCATTATAACGTGGGGCCGGATCGTATTGCTTGTATGAAGGTTCGTGTTCTTCATCTACAATAATTAATCCCAGATTCGAGAAAGGAAGAAATAGTGCAGAACGGACTCCTAAAACCAACTGGTAAGAGTTTTCGTTTTTGGTATTTAAAATATTTTGATAAACCTCAACACGTTCTGCATCGCTGAATTTTGAATGATAAATTCCTACCTTATTTCCAAAAACAGCTCTTAATCGGTTTATTATCTGAGCTGTAAGTGCAATTTCAGGCAACAAATACAATACCTGTTTTCCTTTATTTAGTTGTTCTAAAATAAGATGAATATAAACCTCTGTTTTTCCGCTTGATGTTACGCCATGCAACAAAACCACCTGTTTTTCCAAAAACTGATTTTGAATTGATAAGTAGGCTGCTTGTTGGGTATCAGAAAGAGTTTTTAGTTCGATAGCTTTTTGGTTATTCAGATTAAGCCTACTAATAGGGATATTGTATTCAGAAAGTATTTTTTTTTCGAGTAAGGGTTTAAGTATCTGATGGGTTGATTTTGAATGTTCTAAAAGGGTTTTCTTCTTTACTTCTGTTATTATTTCATCATTAAATACTTTTGATAACTCAACGAAAGCTAGTAATAAATTACTTTGTTTAGGAGCTCTTTTTAGCGATTCAATAGCAATATTCAATTCATCTTCGCTTTTAATAGAGTTGTGTAAAGCTATATATGGTTCTGTCTTTTGCTTGTACATTTCTTTTAGATGCTCATCTATGGTTATGGCATTTTTTTCAAGCAGAGAAACAGTAATAGGGAAAATATTCTTTCGGTTGAGTGCTTTGGTAATTTCTTGAACTGTTGCTGTATTTACTTTTGAGAGAAAATCGAGCACAAGAATTTCAGATTTACTCAGTCTATCTGTTTCGATATAATCCGGGTTATAAATTATCCGGGTTTCGCTTTCGAGCTTTAAGCCTGCAGGCAATGCGGCTTTATATACTTCCCCAAGCGCACACATGTAATAATCACTTATCCAAAACCAAAGTTTAAACTGATGATCATTTATTATAGGTCGATTATCTAAAACAGAAAGGATGTCTTTTGTCTCATAATTTACTGGTCTCTCTTGGTGTATTTTATATACAATTGCCGTGTAGATTTTACGTGCTCCGAATTGGACAATAACTCGTTTCCCTTTTTTCACAATATCCTTAAGCTCTTCAGGAATCGAAAAGGTGAATAACTGATTCAAAGGCAATGGTAAAACTACATCAGCAAACAGGGTATTCTTATTCATGAAATAAAAACCTTTTTTAATGTGTTGAAGGTATAAAAAAATAGCTCACTTATTGGAATACAAATCAACTTTTATTTTGTTTAAAAACGAAAAGCAAAGAGAAAGAATTATGCTCTTTACCCTTTGCTCTATGCCTTTTTTACACCTTCTCCGTTTTCCACTTTCCTTTGCGGAACAAGTAAATTGCAATTAGTGTCATTAAAGATTCGGCAATTACAATTGCAGTAAATACTCCATTTTCGTTATGAAATACCCTTTTTGACAATATCAGAGCAAGAGGAATTTCAATCATCCAGAAACAAACAATATTAATTAGTGTAGGCGTTCGGGTATCGCCTGCCCCATTAAACGATTGTACCATAACCATTCCCATAGCATAAAATATATATCCCATACTAATTATTTGCAAACCTTTAGCTCCGGATTTTACAACATCAGGATTATCAATAAACAACCTGATAAAAAAGTCTGGATAGGTAATAAATATAATAGATACAAGTCCGAGTAATACCATATTTACATACCCGGTAATCCAAACAGCTCTTTCGGCTCGCTCTGGTTTTTTTGCTCCCAGATTTTGTCCAACTAAAGTGGCGGCTGCATTGCTAATTCCCCACGATGGCATTAGTGCAAAAATGATAACCCGAATTGCGATTGTATATCCTGCTAGTGCATTACTGCCATATTCGGCAATAATACGAACCATTCCAACCCAGCTTATTGTTGCAACAAGCGATTGACCTATTCCTCCAAGCGATACTTTAAAGAGATTATACATCACTTTTAAGTTAAGCTTAATAGCTCTTCGTATTATCCGAACTCTTCCATGTCCTTTAAATAATAAGTAGAACTGGTAAATAACTGCCAATCCTCTGCCAATGGTTGTTGCTAACGCTGCACCTTTAATTCCCATTGCTGGTATTGGCCCCCATCCGAAAATAAAAATTGGATCGAGAACAATGTTTACAATATTTGCAAGCCACAATACACGCATTGAAATAGCTGCATCGCCAGAGCTTCTGAATACTGCATTTATTATAAACAGAAGCATAATAACCATATTGCTGCCAAGAATAATGGTTGTGTAAACCGAAAACTCCTCGACTATTATGTTACTTGCACCCATTAATTTTAATAACGATGGTGCAAAAATGATTCCTGGTATTCCGATTGCTAACGATACAACAATGCCAGCCATAATGGCCTGTACAGCAATTACCGATGCTGAATATGGTTTCTTTTCACCAATTCGGCGCGAAACCATTGCAGTTGTTGCCATACTTAAACCCATGCCTACTGCATATATCATGGTTAGCATTGATTCGGTTAATCCAACAGTTGCAATTGCATCGGGTCCAAGTTTTGAAACGAAAAATATATCAGTAATAGCAAATATCGATTCCATTAAGGTTTCAAGAACCATTGGAATGGATAATAACAAGATTGATTTGCGTAATGGGATATTTGTAAAATCTTTATCGGTACCAGCAATCGATTCTTTAATATCTTTCCACAGTTCCAATAAATTAGATTTTGTAAATCTATACTTCGTATAGTTATAAAGGTATTTTTTTAACGACATTATAATTTGAGAATAAGATAAAACAATAGAAATAGTTAAATGATATGCGATTTAAAAACAGGAGTTTTTAAAACAGGAATGCCACTTGGGCAATAAATACAATGATCGGTTTCATCGGTGTATGTTTTATCTCATGCAAATTTAACAAAAAGTATTTGAAGAATGCAAAAGTTTTTGCCAATGTAATAGTAAATTTATCTAGGAACGGTTTAAGAAAATCTAATTATACTTTTATAAATAATACCAGAAAGAAATTTACTTTAATGCTGTTATGCTTGGAATTTAGGTAGTTAAGTTGGCTTTTGCATCAAATTCACATTGAATTTGAAATGTTTTGAAATCGTTTGCTGCGTCCGATATTTGCAAAGGAAAGAATAAAAAAAGAGATCATCGAGATCTCTTTTCGCAGTATGATTGGGTATTTTCTTATTCTTCGTAAGGCTCATCCTTTACATTTTCGGCTTCATCGTAGTTGTCGTCAAGATACTCTTCGCTCTCTTCATCTTCAGCATCATCTGCTTCAACTTCATCTGCAAAGTCACCACGCAATTTACCTTCACTATCAAAATCATCATCATCCTTAACAATCTGTCTGGCTTCACCTGCTGTCATGCGGATTAAATAATAAATTTCTTCAGTTTCGAATGGTAAAGCCGATATATATCTGCCCTCAGCATTTGTAAAAGTTATTAAATTGTCTTCGTATCCGTCGGGATATACCATCTTTATCCTGTTTATTGTATCTTCAGGAAGCTTGTCGTAATCTATTACTACTCGTTTTTTTGCCACTTTTCTATGATTTTAACTTAGTTTTTAATGTCCGAAATATATTTAGAAATTGTTATTTGACAAAGAAATCAGAACTTTTTTCCACTAATTTCATACTTTTCTGATTAATAGTGATTTTTTACTCTGTCTATTTCAAAATACATGAACTTATACCTTAAAAAATTCTTAAGGTTATAATTCAGGGTGCAAATTTTAGAAAAAAAATCAAAATAGTTGTTACTATTTTGATTTTGAATGAAATTATTTTTAAAAATCTTTTAAATCCTGCGCGATATTATTCGTATCGCAATGAATTTGAGGGGTTTGTATTAGCTGCTTTCATGGTTTGGGATGCAATAGTAATCATTCCAAATAACACAATGATAAATATTCCGGTAAAGATAGTTCCAAATCCAAAAGGAGCATGATTAGAAATATATTGTAACCATGCATTATTAATAAAATACGCTAATGGTACTGCAATAATTCCAGCTATTATAAACATCCTGATATATGCTCTTGATATAAGAATTACAACGCTTTTAGTATCTGCCCCAAACACCTTTCTAACACCAATTTCTTTTGTTCTGGTTTGAGTACTGTAAGTAGCCATTCCAAGTAAACCAAGGCATGCAATAACAATAGCTAATGCTGATGCAAACCCAACAGTATAAATCACATCTTCAAAATAGGAATAATAATCACGAATTTCCGCATCCAGAAATTCCCCTTCAAAGTCGTTGTATTTATCAATGTTTTTCCATTTGTTTTTAATTTTTGCAATTATTGAAGGAGAAATACCTCCATTAATTCGAAGTGCTGCAATTCGGAAACTTTTTGGGGTGTATCTTAAAACAAGCGGACGTATTGGCAGAAACATTGCAGTATATTGGTAGTTTTTTACAACCCCTATAATTTCAACTAGGGTTGAGTCTTCAATAATTATGCTTTTACCAACGGCATCATTTGCATTGGTGAAATTCAATTTCGAAACTGTATTCTCATCAACAATGATAAAACTTTCAGTTTCTGCAGATAAGTCGTTAGGGAAATTTTCACCTGCAATTAGTTTAATGCCCATAACATCGATATAATTCTCGTCGACTGCGAAATAATGAGCATCTTGTTTTTCATCTTCTTTGTTTATTCTGATATCTGTATCCCAAATATTTCCAACTCCAGGTACATGAGATGCTCCAGAAATGTTTTGTATTTCTGGAATTTGGCTATAATAATTTTTAATTTTTTCAAAGTTGTTTTTTTGGAGATGCACATTATAAACAAAATCGCGATCAAATCCCATCTTCGCATTAACCATATAATTCATTTGCCTGTAAATAAGAATAATGGAAATAATAAAGATCATCGAAAAAACAAACTGTGTTACTAAAAGAATTTTGCGAAAAGTTACTTTGCTAAGTAATTTTATGCTTGATGATCCTTTTAAAACTTTTATCGGACTGAGTGAGGAGATAAACATGGCTGGAATTATTCCCGACAAGAAACCTGTTACCAAAGCAAATATAAAAAACCAAAGAAACATAGAGAAATCTAGTTGAGGAGTAACTTTTATGAGCGACATTAATTTCATTCCTGAGAATCCGGGTAGTATAAATTGCAGCAACACAAAGGCAAAAATCAATGCAAAAACGGCAGTTAAAATTGCCTCTAATAAAAATTGGATAATTATTTGGGTTTTTGTAGCGCCAACCGTTTTGCGCACGCCTACTTCTTTAGCTCTTAGCATTGATCTGGCTAACGATAAACTGGTATAATTAAAGGCTGCAGAAATTATTATTATCAGAGACAAACCTCCAAGGAAAATAATAAAAATCTTTGGAAGAAATACTCCAATTTCATTACCTATAAAGTCTCCTGGGACGATCTTCTTAAAAGGTTTTAAATAGAAGCTAACATTCACCTTTTCGTCGTCCTTATATTTCTCTTTACTAATTTCAGCAAGAGCTTTTTCAATTTTTGTAAAGGCTGTGCCTTTTTTTACAAGTATATATAAATAGTTTGAATAGAAGTTTTTCCAATTATCAGTAACCTTATTTACCTTTTTGTTGTTTTCGAGTAATTCTAATGTTTTTGATGAAACTAATGCATCAAATTGAAATTGAGACTTGGATTCGGATGTTCTAACAATACCTGTAATTTTAAAATTTCCGAGGGTGTCAATTTGTAAGAATTTCCCAATAGGATTTTCATTACCAAAATATTTTTGAGCAATTTCATCGGTTAGAATAATCGAAAAAGCTTCCTCAAACGGATTTGTAAATGAATTTTTTGTTAATTCAAATTCGAACATATTTAAAAATGATTCATTAACATAAAAGCCATTTATACGAAATCTTTTATCGTTATATATTCCAGAACCATCCAGTCTGTTATTTATAATGGCAGCATTTTCAACAAGCGAATATTTGGTAATTAGTTCACTATATAATGGATATGTTGTTGAAGCAAAATTACGCACTGCATATTTACTCATATTATCGATGCTTTCAACTCTATAAAGGCGATCTTGGTTGGGAACAAAATCGTCGTATTTAAACTGATCTATAATTATTACAATTATTAGCATGCAAACCGACATACTAATAGCAAGTCCAAAAATATTAATAAACGAAAAACCTTTGTATCTGAGGATATTTCTAAATGCAGACAGGAGATAATTTTTTATCATAATTTAATTTTGTTTTTCTTTTCTGACACTTAATTAAATAATTAGGTTACAAAAAATTCAAATAAATGCAAATTTTCTTTCTGCTAACTTCCTAGTGTCTGAATTAATGACACAGATTATTTACAAAAGTTGGAATTATAATCAGGAAATAAATAATTAACTAAATTGGATGGATGGGAACCGAAAAATAAAAAGTAGAACCTTTACCAAGAATACTTTCTACCCAAATATTACCCTTGTTTTTTCTGGCAAACTCTTTACAAAAGAAAAGTCCAAGTCCATTACCTTTTTCTCCCTTTGTACCTAGTTTCCTGTCTTTTTCGATGCTAAATATTTTACGGAGTTTAGATTCTTCTATACCTATACCGGTATCGGCAACCTGAATTATTGCCTTGGCATTGTCAAATGTACAATCAATAATTATTTCACCATTTTCTGGTGTGAATTTTATAGCATTATTTACCAGATTTCGCAAAACAGTATTAAAGATGTTTTTATCAGCATAAATAAATAACGAATCAGTAATTTTATTAATGAGTTTTAATTTTTTATAACTGGCAATTGGTGTATAAATATCAATAATGAAATTTGTAATTTCTTTTAGAGAGTAAGTTTCTGGTTTATATGGAATATCATCGTTTTGACTTAAAGTCCAGTTAATAAGATTATCGATTAGCGACAGAACCCTCCGAACAGATTCTTCATTTTTTTCGGCAAGATCGATAACTGTATCATAATCTTTCTCTTTTATTAACTCAGGAATAACCTGCAATGTGCTGCTAATTGATATTAAAGGGCTGCGAAAATCGTGCGAAATAATTTTAAACATTTGGTCTCGCGTTGCGTTTGCCTTTTTCAGTTTTCTATTTGATTTTATTTTTTGATACAGGTTATATGAAACAAAAAAGGCCAGAATAATTGTAAAAATAAGACCGATAAGAATTAATAATTTTTCTTTTTTCTGATTAGAAAGTTCAAGGTCGCTTTTATCTTTTAAAAGTTTTAACTCAAGTTCTTTTTCCTGAAATGCGAGTTTTTTTACTATCCTCTCATTTTTCAAATCATTATAGAAATTCTGATAATCGGTAAAATACATATATGCATTTTTGTAATCATGTATGTTGCCGTAAGCCTTATAAAGAATGGCAGAAGCATTCATTATATATTCTTTTTCCTCATTTTCGATAGCAATAGACATTCCTTTTTTTGCAAACTCAATAGCTTTTTTGTTGTTGTTTGAAAGAAGATAATGATTGGCAATCAAAGTATAAGAGTTGCTTAACTGACGCAGGTTTCCATAGTTTTTTAATAATTCTAACGAAAGATTATGATAAATAATGGCACTATCATAATTTCCTGCAAGATCGTGTAAGCTGGCAAGATTCTGGTATGTGCTTCCAAGGATATAATTATTATGAATTGAAGTATTATACTCCAAACTTTGCCTGCAATAGTTAAATCCCTCTTCAATATTGCCAGCTTTAAGATGATAAAATCCAATATTATCGAGCGAAACGCCAATGCTAAAAGTGTCTTTCAGCATTTTTTTTATTTCAAGTGCTTTAAAATTATACTCAAGAGCTTTTTCGTAATCACCAAAGTTTGAGTATATCGATCCAAGGTTATTATAGATTTTCCCCATTTGATTATAATTCTTTGTTCTTTCAGAAATCTCAATACTGGTGAAATAATTCTCAATCGAAGACTTGTAATCTCCTTTGTACATGTGAATAACTGCAATTCGATTTAGACATTTTATCTGACCTTCATAATCTTTTGTCGATTTGAAAATTTCAAGTGCTTTTGTGCAGAGTACAATTGTTGTATCGAAATCGCCTTTGTTCCAATAATAAAACCCCATACTAAATAAGCTATTTGCGATTCCTTCTGGATGGTTTATTTCAGTCGAAATAGTTTCGGCTTCTTTAATATACTGATACGTTTTCTCAAGATTTATATGCTGATATTCAAGAGCGAGTTCATTAAGGTAATTTACTCGAATTTCATTCTTTTGTAAATTGGAGTTTAGATAATTGAGAAGGCTGTCTATCTTCTGAGTTTGCGCTATAGATTCGAAGAGAGAAGAGAAAAATATTAAAAAAAAGACAATATAAGTTCTCATGAGAATCTTATTATTTGTGATAAAAATACTGATTATAAATCAAAGGATAAATAGGCAGGCTGCTCTTTTTTTGGAAAGGGACTAATTTTAATAGTATTTTTCTAGTTGCATTCCTGGTCCATCTTCAGGTCTGATTTCAAAACCAAGCTTCTCATAAAACTCCTTTTTGCCTTTGGCACAAAATAGTTGAATATCGCGTATTTTGTGATGCTTACATTTGGCCACTAACTTATCCATTATTAATCGACCAATTCCCTTGCCTTGTTTCTCAGGTAGAACAATTACATCGAGAATAAGCGCATGCACCGTGCCATCACAAATAATACGCCCAAATCCAAGAAGGGTCTCATTTTCATAAACAGAAATAGCGTACCATGAATTTTTTAGTCCCAGATATAATTCATCTTTGGATAGCTCGTATTTTGTATTCCATCCTGTAGTTTCGAAGAGTTCGAAAAACTTTTCAGATGAAGGTAGTTGTTCTGAGACGGTCATGTTTTTGAAAAAATTTATGTAAATATAAATGATTATTTGTTTGATTAGTAAAACTGATATAGGGAAGTTTTATTATTCTTGTTCCTGAACAGGAATAGATATGGATTGAGATTCTATTTCCTGCTCAATTAAGGAACTCTTGATTAAAACACGCAAAAGGATTTCGATTAGTTTCTCTGGTTTCATCCTTTTTAAGATAGATTTTTTAATAGATGGATTTATTGAATATTAAGCTGCGTTTACTAAAATAAAAAACGGGAGAAAATAGTTCCTCCCGCCTTACAGAATTTAATATTTATTATTTCAATCCGCTTCTTTCTAAGAATGCATCAAGTTGAGGTTCCATGCCTCGGTATTTTTTATATAGATCCATTGCAGGTTCGGTATTTCCTCTCGAGAGAATATTATCGCGCAATGATTTTGCAGTTTCCTGATCGAATAATCCTTTTTCTTTGAAAACACTGAAAGCATCTGCATCCAGTACTTGTGCCCATTGGTAGCTATAATATCCTGATGAGTAACCACCACCAAAAATATGACCAAAATAAGGGCTGCGATAACGAACAACGATTTCAGGAATCATACCTATTTTAGTCATTATTTCATTTTCGAATTGGGTTGCATCTTTTTCAACTGGTTCGTTTAATGTGTACCAATACATATCTAACAATGCAGCTGATGTATATTCCAAAACAGTAAATCCTTTATTGAATAAACCACTTTTTGTAATCTTGTCAATTAATTCTTGTGGAATAACTTCACCAGTTTGGTAATGTTTTGCATACATTTTTAATACTTCAGGTTCCGATGCCCAGTTTTCCATTATTTGCGATGGCAATTCTACAAAGTCGCGGGCAACATTTGTAGCAGCCAATGAATGGTATTTGCAATTAGATAGCAATCCGTGTAATGCATGTCCAAATTCGTGGAAAGTTGTTGAAACTTCGTCGAAAGTGAATAATGCAGGTTTATCACCAGATGGAGCCGAAAAATTGAAATTTGTGGTTATAATAGGATCAACACCTTCTGATTGTCTGCGGTATTCATCCATCCATGCACCACTAACTTTGCTTGTGCGTGGATACCAATCCATATATAAAATTCCTAAGAATGATCCATCTGGATTTTGAACTTCGAAAACTTCAACATCGGGATGATATTTAGGTACATCAGTACGTTCAACAAATTTTATTCCCCATAATCTAGTTGCTACTTCGAAAGCACCATTGCGAACATTGTTTTTCTCAAAATAAGGGCGAAGCATTTCTTCGTCAAGATCATATTTTTCTTTACGAAGTTTCTCTGAGTAATACCACCAATCCCAATGAGCCAGCTTAAACTTGCCACCTTCTTTGTCGATCATTTTTTGTAATTCAACGGCTTCTTTTTTTGCAATTGGCAATACAGCAACCATTACTTTGTTTAGAAATGCAAAAACGGTTTCCGAATTTTTAGCCATATTTACATCTAGCACATATTCAGCATAATTATTAAATCCGAATAATTGCGCTTTTTCTGCACTTAGAGCAGCAATTCTCGATAATATTTTTTTATTGTCGTACTCATTGTTATTATCACCACGCATTATATAAGCAGTGTGCAATTTCTGACGTAATTCGCGATTTTCAGCATAAGTCAGGAATGGAAGCATGCTTGGTTTCTGGGTTGTAAAAATCCATTTGCCTTCCATGCTGTCAGCTTTGGCTGCATCAGCGGCAGCTTGTTTTACTGCTTCGGGTAATCCTGCCAAATCAGCTTCATTATCAATAATCATTTTGTAGCTATTGGTTTCGGCAAGTACGTTTTCACCAAATTTTAAATTCAAGGTAGCAAGTTCCCCGTTAATTTCTCTTAATCTTGCCTGTTTGGTAGAATCGAGATTAGCGCCTCCACGTTCGAAATTTTTATAACTAACTTCAAGTAAACGATTTTGTTCCGGAGTTAAGGTAAGTTGTTCTTTTTGATCATAAACAGCTTTAAACCGTTTGAAAAGCTCAGCATTTAATGCAATATTATCGTAGTGTTGGGTAAGCATTGGAGCTACATCTTGTGCAACTTTCTGCATTTCGTCGCTTGTTAACGACTGATTAAGGTTTGTGAAAGTGGCATTCACTTTGGTTAGTAACTTGCCGCTAAATTCCAGAGCTTCAATGGTGTTCTCGAATGTTGGAACTTCTGTATTTGCAACAATCGCGTCAATTTCTTCTGCATTTTGTTTTATTGCTTCAGTATATGCAGGTACAAAATGTTCTACTTTTATTAACTCGAAAGGCGGAACTCCATGTGGAGTATTAAATTCGCTCAATAATGGATTCTCCATATTTTCTGTTTTTGGGGTACACGATGCTAGAAGTAAACCTACTGCGAACATCATTAATGTTTTTTTTTTCACGATTAGATATTTATGAGTTATTACTTATGAATTTAAATTGAAAATCAAAGGTAAAACTTATTATAATATTAAAAAAGAAGCTGCCTTTTTTGAGGCAGCTTCTGCTTCTTTTTTAACCTAAAATTTATTGAGCATTTACCACACCAACTCCATATGCAACAGCGTGGGCAATAATCCAAACGCCATCACCATTTGTATCGGTTACATCAATTGTAACTGAATGAGTTGTAGCAAATGGATTGAAATAACCTGTATTTCCATATTGTCCTGGAGCAAGAGTTGTTGGCCTGAAATCACCTGCATAAACATGAGCTTCTTCTATAGAATAGCCAAAGTCTAAGTTATAGGTTATTGTAGCTTGCGTACCTGTGAAATCAACCACAACATCACCAACTAGTAATCCTTTTGATGTATAATTTAAACCTGCACCAACCCAAAGATCATAAGTGTAAGTTCCTGCAGAAGCTAAGTTTATAGCCCAACCCCAACGGTTTTTAGTTAAATTCAATGATGGGAGTTTTTCAGGATTTGATTTTTTATCAGTTGTGAAAACATATCCACCTTTAGCAAAGGCAGTTCCTAATTTCTCACTTGATGGAGGAGGAGTTACTTCGCAGCAAGCTGTTGTATAACTTGCATAATAGTACCAACGATTAGTTCCTGTTCCTGAAATATTACCACCAAATGCTGTTTCGTTTCCACCATTTATTGATACTTCAGCATGTGCAACTACATGAATAATATCTCCACAAGTGTTGTAGAAAGAAATTGATGACAAAGGAATTATGTATGTGTACGAACTCAAACCAGTTGCATCATAATGATATGGAAATTGCCCAGGTATTGGGGTTCCTGAATTATTCTTTGGTAATAATGTTAAATCAGTACCTACCCATAAATGCAAAGTTCCGAATACACCTGTAGTTGTGTAAGTAACATAAAGATTGGTTTCGTCATTTGCAACTGTAAGTGTTCCTGCATCAATTGTTTGACCAGCCCAAAGAGTATAGGTAGCTTCACCACAATAAGGACTTGATGGTTCTAATCCAACCTCATTTGTTAAGCTAAAAGTTGATTCTTGTTCAAGAATAGGTTCTTCACCTACCAATGTTTCGTTACATGAAATGAACGATAAAGATCCTACGAAAAGGACCAGAACTAAAACTAGTTTATTAAATCCAAATTTTGTTTTCATTTTTTATCTCCTTTTATTTTTATTTAGACTTAGTAAAAATAAGCACAGATTTGTCTTTTACAAAATTTTCATCGTATTATTCCATGAAATGATAAAAATTCTTGATGAAATGAATTTTTATCCTGACGAAGATTTTAAATAAAGCTGAATAGTAAATTTATTGAATTTTCAATCTATATTAAATAGGTATAAATTGAAGTTTTGTCATTTTAAAATGATGATTTAAATAAGTCTTATATAAGAAGAGATAAGTAAAATATAAATAGAAATTGAAGTAAACAATATATGTGCAATAATTAAATAGGTCAAAATTGATATTCTAATTCATTTCAGTGCCAGTGAGTTTTTCATATTCCTCACGCATTAACCTGAGTTCTTCGAAATTCTGGCGCATTTCTTCTTCCTTTTCGCTCATAATGAGTTCCTGCTCTTTATATTTTTCTATAAGCTGAAGGTTTCTTTCATTCATTCGAGTATTGTTTAATTGCGAAGCAATATTTAGAGCAATGCGTTTTACAAAATCGGTTTCAATTTCAGTAAATGCTTTAAATCCTGCAATCTCGATCATCCCAAATACATTGTCTTCTATACTTAAAGGAACAATAATTAGTGATTTTGGTTTTGCTTCACCTAGTCCGGATTTTATTTTAATGTAATTTTCAGGAATATCTGTAATAATCATTACTCTGTTTTCGGTAAATGCAGCACCAAGCATTCCTGTGTTTGTGTAAACTTTCAACTTATTTTCGCGAACATCCTTTGTACATCCAAAATCAGATATCAGCTCAAGATAGGGCTCTTTTGTATCAAATTGGTTTAGAACATATAAAACACCAAACTGTGCACCAATATATTTAACCAGATTTGATAAAACCTTGTCACTTAATTTTGTAAAATCATTCTTGTTATCTGCAAGAATGTCGTTTATTTGGGCAATTCCTGTATTTATCCAGTTTTGTTGTTTTTCTTTTTGCTGATGTAGAATTAATACTTCATGTTGCGATTGCAATTCTTTAGTACGTTCGTAAATGTTTTTTTCAAGATTCTCTTTTTCTTCTTTAAGTTGATCGCTTAAATGTTCGTTCTGATTAATAGCTTTTGCCGACTTGTGAGTAATTGTAATCGATTGGATAACCATAAATGTAACAAGTCCATAAGGAGCAAAATATGCAGTCTGAATAATCCCCATACTGCTTAATACATCATTAATGGCTGTAGCGTAAAGAATAAACATACCTATAAAAGTAAATAGTGCAGTTTCTCTTTTTCGCAGAGCAGCTACCAATAAAACACCAAAAGTAACATACAATCCACCAATCAGAATATATAATTCAAAAAAGGTTCTGAATCTTCCATAGAAATTGGCAGGAGTTGCAAAAACGAGCAGAGTAACAAATATTCCAAAGCCTATCAGGATGTCTTTAATTATTTTCGGAAAATCATCTTTAAATAAACTGTAAAAGAATAGGGCGAAAAGAGGAATGGTACCAAATCCAGAGAAATTATCAAGTTTAACAAGTAATTCCCAGTTTATATTCGGGAAAATATAAGTAATAATCCTATCCTCAGTAGAGATATTTCTTAAAATCATTACAATACAAACAATGCTGAAGTAAAGATTGGAAATATCATTACGACGGAAAAAATACATATTAAGATGATTAATACCAATAATCAAAATAATCCCAATGATTATAAGATTAAGGATGTCCATCCATCGTGAATCTGCCTTTAGATTTTCGAAGGTGCCAAAAAATATGGGTTTTTGTAAGCCGGCTCTTTGATGTGAAAAATTCGAAATTTGAAAAATAATCTCGATTTTGTCTGTTGGTCCTTTCTCTGGGTCAAGAATAAATGCGATATCCTGGTATTTAAATTGTGGAATCGAATTATTTTTTAGTGTACCAACCTTCCCTGTTTCGTTTAATAATTCGCCATTAACCCATAGCTTATAATTAGAAAAAACAGAAGATACTTTTAAACCATAGATTGTTCTTTTTGTATCAGGTAGTTTTTTTATTATAATCCGATAGGTTGCATAACCCTCATTTGTTAGTTTGGTATTCTTTACTGTGTAAGTGGTCCATGATTTAGGAATCTTAACAAATGCTGGCTCCAGATTTTGATTCTGGGTCTGAAAATCTTTTGGTTCCAATAATTTATTCCAGTAAAACTCGCAATCACCTTGTAATTTTATGCTCCGTGATTTTTCAATATCAACAATGCTCAGATCAAGAATACCTTTTTCTACCTGTATATTACTTGAGAAAACAGAAATGGATATAAAAATCAATACAATAATAGATGGGAATAAAGATCGAAATTTCATGATTCTTAAGTTTCTAAAACAAAAAGCTAAATCTAAGGTTTTTTTTGAAAAGTTTTATATCGAAAGGAATCATTTTTTTGTACGTCAAAAACCAACATGGCCAATATATTCAATTTTGTGTCATAATTGCTGGGAATACATATCTGTTTGGTGTTTTGTTTAGTATAATTCTCAGCAAATCGCAACCAAGTCCTTATAAATACAACTTACTTTTGTATGGCTTAATTCTATTTCAATACGATCATCGTTTTTACTTGATGCTCTAATTCTGTATCAAGCATAATGTAATAGATTCCGTTTAAAAATAAATCAGCGCTAATATCAAATTTATAGGTTCCTGTTGTGGTATAATCATTTATAAGTGTTGATATTGTTCTACCTTGAATGTCTTTTATCTGTAAAAGAACGGGTGAGTTTTCTTTTACAGCAAACTGTATTGTTGTTGACTCCGAAAATGGATTCGGATAATTTTGCTCTAATGTTATTGCCGATTCAGCAATTGGAGTCTCAATTCTTGTTGCTGTCATTGAAGGACTTCCTGCTGCAATCCAGGCGGTGTAAATAAGTTCTGCCAATGCATGCGAAGCATCTTTAAATAACTTTATAGAATATAGTTTTGATTTATTCCAAAGAGCTGTTTTATATTCGGTTGATGAATAATCACTCGAAATACTTTTTGCATAATTATCGGCTGCTATAACCGAATCAACATAAGGATAATTTGCATATATATAATCGAAAATATATTGATTTACATTGTTAATTAATGAAATGTTATCGCCTGAATAGGTAATTTGCGAAATGTAGGAGTTAATCATTGTTGATTCGAAGCGTGAGTGAATCCCGTCATTATCAGTATCATATCCATTATAGTTTCTTGTGATATGAAGAGGCATGTGTCCGTCGGCAACATAATGCCCAAGGTCGGAAGCAAAAAGTACAGCTTTGTTCCAGTCTTTTCTCTGAAAACAGCTTTTTAACGAGTCAAAAGCTGTAATAGTGGCCCATGGTAAAATCCCGTTATCGTAAACAAAACTACTTCCATGCGCTGCAATAGCTCCACTTAATGTTTGAGGAATAATTCCTGATGAGATAAACTCAGAATAATTATCAATATCAATATAATGTTTAGGAGATTCTGATGAATCCCAGGATTTACGACTGTCGGCATCAGAAGCATGACTGGCCAGAGTATTTGTCCATGAGTAAAACTGACTCATTTCCTGGTTAAAAGACAAGGATGTTGCATAGTTTATTTTGTAATGGCCTGTTCCACCCCAGCTTATTAAAACAAATGATAAAATAATTATTCCTGTAATACGTATTAATTGCTTTTTCACAATGGTAGTATTTGATGATGATACAAAGGTAGTTTATTTGTTAGTTACCAAATGGTTAAACAGATAGCAATATTTTATTTTATTTGAACTACTTTTAGGCAATTATCCTGTTAAGTTGAAAAATTATGAAAATCATAGGCTTGCTGGGAGGGATGAGCTGGGAATCATCGCTTGTGTATTACAAAATTGTTAACGAAAAAGTGAAAGAAAAACTGGGTGGACATCATTCGTGTGAATGTGTTATGTACTCAGTCGACTTTGATATTATTAAGAAACTGCAATTCGAAGGTCACTGGGAGGAGCTTACCCGCATAATGATTGATGCAGCCAAGAAAATTGAACATGGTGGAGCCGAAATGCTTACCATTTGCACAAACACCATGCATAAAATGGTTCCTGATATTGAAAGAAACATTTCTATTCCGATTGTCCATATTGCTGATGCTACTGCTGAAGTAATTAAGGCAAGGGGGATTAAAAAAGTGGCATTGCTTGGAACCCGTTTTACCATGGAGCAGGATTTTTACAAAGGAAGGTTAGTTGAAAAACATGGAATTGAAGTAGTTATTCCCGAAGGTAACGACCTTGAACAAGTGCATGATATCATTTACAATGAACTGGTGTTGGGTGAGATAAAACAATCATCAAAAGAAATCTATAAACAAGTAATAAAACGACTCATTAAAAGAGGAGCGGAGGGAGTAATTTTAGGTTGTACCGAAATACCTTTGCTTATTCAGCAGGAGGATTGTTCTGTTCCTGTTTTTGATACCACTCAAATTCATGCTGAAAAAACAGTTGAGTTTGCAATAGGATTTTGAGCAATAAAAATCCCTACGAGAATTAAAATTCATCGTAGGGATTATAAAGAAAAGACAAGCTATTTCTTAATAAACTGTTTTACCAGTTTTTCTTTTTCATCATCAACTGAAATTATATACATTCCAGCAGGAAGTTCAGAAATGCTAATTTCTTTATCGCTTCCTTCAATATCGGCCGATTTAACAAGTGTTCCGGTTAGGTTGTAGATATAAACCTTGCCATATCTGGTTCCGTTATTTATACCAACAGTGATATATTCAACAGCAGGATTTGGCCAGATAGTTAGTTGTGTGCTTTCTTCATTACCAAGGATCTCTGCAATTGGAGTTTCATTTGATAAATTTATCATTGCAGCATCAACAACATTTACAGTATAGTCTTCTACTTCACCATAGCTGAATGTTTCACAAGAAGTTGGAGCAGCATTGTATTTCATGGTTACTCTCATTCTTGTTAAGCCAAGTAATGCTGTTGAAGGAACTGTAAATGAATATGATAATGTTGCACTACTGCTTGATGAACCGGCAACCATTTGTTCAGTTGCTTCAAATGTACCATTTTGGTTCCAGTCAATCCATACTCTCCAGTATTCAGTATATGCGCTGCTCTTGAATCCTGCACTTACATTAATTGTTGTGCTGGTTCCAAGGGTAACAGTTGCAATTTTGGATGCAGTAAAGTTTCCGTATCCTGCATTTGCAGCAGTTGTATTAGTCATACCACCGTAAGCAACATAATCAATCCATTCGTAAGCAACATTACTACCTTTTGATGCACAATAGCTTATTGTTGTTGCTAATGTAGTAACACTTTTTGCAGTACTTGCAGCAGAAATATTGCCAGCAGCATCTTTAGCTTTCACTGTAAATGAATAGGTTGTTGCAGCAGTCAAACCAGTTACGTTAAAACTAGTTGTTGTAGAAGTACCTTTTAGGGTCCCATTTTGATAGATTTCGTATCCTGTAACACCAACATTATCAGTTGAAGCTGTCCAACCTAATGTAAAAGTAGTTTGAGTTATACTTGCAGCAGTTAAACTAGTTGGAGCAGTTGGAGCCTGTGTATCAGGAACTACAGCACCAAAAGTAACTGTGTAATCTTCAACCTCACCATAACTGAAAGTTTCACAAGCAGTTTGTGCAGCATTGTATTTCATCGAAACTCTCATTCTGGTTGTTCCCGATGCAGTTGATGGAACTACAAGTGTTCCTGTTTCAACTGTACTTAATAAAGCACCACCATCAAATGCAAGTTCATTAGCATCATCAAAATCTTTATCATTATTATAGTCGATCCATATTTTCCAGTACTCATTGTATGATGAACTAGCAAAACCAGGTGTTAATGATACACTATATGAACTGCCTGCAGCTAATGTTATGGTTTTACTTGTAAAATCAGTATAACCAGCAGCTGTAGATGTATTTGTAAATGTGCCAATTACAACTTTAGAAATCCATTCGTAACTGTAATTACTACCTTGTGAAGTACAATAACTTGCTACAGCAGCCGTAGTTGTAACACTTTTTGCAGTACTTGCAGCAGAAACATTACCAGCAGCATCTTTAGCTTTTACGGTAAATGAATAAGTTGTTGATGCAGCTAATCCTGTTACATTATAACTGGTTGTAGTTGATGAACCTTTTAATGTGCCATTTTGGTAAATGTCATAACCAGTAACACCAATGTTATCGGTTGAAGCTGTCCAGCTTAATGTAAAGGTTGATTGAGTTATATTCGAAGAAACTAAATTAGTTGGAACTGTTGGTGCTTGTGTATCGGTTGAAGAAGCATAAGCAGCTCCAACACCAATAGCATACATTGCATTAGTTACAGAAATTTCTTCTTGTGATCCAGCTCCGTAAAGGTCTTTAGCAGCTTGAATTGCGAATGTTCTTGCATTTGCATAATTCGAACTTGCTGTCATATAAACACTTTCAACACGGTAAGCAATTTTTTCGGCTTTCTCTATACCTATAGCTGCAACATTATATACACTACCATTATCGTTGGTGCCAGAACCACCAACAGAAATTAAATAAAACCAATAACAAAAAGGTCCATTATTAGTATGAACACCATAATAATCGGAAGAACTTGTTACCCAGTATTGACCTAAATAGGTATCAGGTAAGCTTTTTGATTTAGGATCACTTAACGAACGAAGAACATAACCAATATCTTCACCCATTAACCAAGTGTCTTTTTCAGGTGCATATTTATATTCAATAGCGCAACCCCAAATATCACTAAACGCTTCGTTTAATGCTCCAGGTTCTTTAGAATAAGTCAAATCGCAAGTATAAGAACATAAAGCGTGACCAAATTCATGACCAAAAACATCAAGTGAAGTTAATATGTCAAATGTTGATGCTCCGTCACCAAAGGTGAAAACAGAACCATTCCAATATGCATTTTCATAGTTTTTATCAAAATGAACATATGTTTTCATAAGCGCACCATTACCATCAAAACTATTACGTCCATGGGTGTTTTTAAAATAGTCGTAAGTAACCATTCCTGCCCAATGTGCATCTAGAGCTCCATTATCTTTAGCAGTATTGTCATATTCAGTCCAGCTATTATTCGCATCAGTAAAATCAACGGCTGCAGTATAGCTTGTTCCTGTTTTGCAATTGTAAGTGTAAATACCATTACCACGAGTTACATCTCTTAATCTATAAGAACCATTATAACTGTCTGTAGATATAGATTTTGTACCACTATAACGTGTTGCAGCTGAACCAGTAACGGCTGCTTTTTTAATAATCGCATTAGTATGAACGATTTCGCCAGTTTGCGCATCAACATAAATATAATCTCTGCTTAAAGGCTTAACTGCATAAATATCAACTTTATATGCTAATACTGACTTGTATTCATCATCAGGATGTTTACCATAATCAGCAGAAACAATAACCAATTCAGATGTTGGATTGTAAGATTTATCTTGTTCCCACATATATTTTTCAGCATTTACAAATGCTTTTGCATTTTTTATAGCTTCTGTTGCTGATAATGATGGAGTTGTGTTGATTTCGTTAATCAACTTGTGTTCGCCACTTAATGATTCTACAACATCGTTACGACTGTGTACAATGTAAGTACCATATTCAACTTTAATTCCTTTATAATATTGTTGGAATTTTTCGTGTGTATAACCAATTTGATCTTTTTCAGTTCGCATGGTTTTATACTCATCATTTTTTGTCATATTTAAAACGCTTGACAAAATAGCTTTAGATTCGCCTTGAGAAACAGTTTTCCCTTTGGTTTCGAATTTAACGAAAGTAGGAATACCATGTCTGTCGAGTTCCTTTTTTTGAATTTCCTGAGCCATCAATGAGGCTCCAATAAAAAGAAAAACAAGTAATAGAGTAAAAAATCTCTTCATAAATAAATTAGTTTAGGTTAAAAAATTAAAGTGTTTTTTTGATCGGGAGCAATTTAAAATTTTATATGAAAAATAGTATTCACTGTAGACGAATAACAATTATCTACATATAAAAAGCAAATATCAACTGAAAATTAGTAGGCTAGATTGATAATTTTAAAAAGAAATACAATGTATTTTAAGCATGTTAAGTAGTTGTAGTACAGGTGTATGTAGTCTTGTTTGATCTAACGTTTTAAATATTGGACATTTATGAAAGATTAAACTTTATTGATTTTAAAAAGTCAATTAGCAATAACATTATTATTTAGACTTAATAAAACATAAAATTATAATTGTGAAAAAATTTATATTTTGTGGGCTTTTTCTTGCCTTACTTGTTAATTCGGTTTTCGCCCAAGAATTAGCAAAGAAAAAAGGGTATGAGTTTACTATAGTAAAAGAATTAAAAGCAACTCCGGTAAAAAATCAATTTAGATCTGGTACATGCTGGAGTTTCTCGGCATTGTCATTACTCGAATCCGAAATGTTAAGAAGCAATAAAACAGAAACTGATTTATCTGAAGCGTGGGTTATTCGTCATTCATACTCCGACAAAGCCAAACTTTATGTTCGTTGGCAAGGCAGTTTAAATTTTGCTGGAGGTGGCGGTTTTCATGATGTTACAAATTGTATTCGTAAATATGGTATTGTACCTGAAGAAGTTTATAATGGATTAAACTATGGTACCGATAAATTTGTTCATAATGAAATGGATGCTGTTTTAAAAGGCTACATAGATCAGGTTATTAAAAATCCAAATAAAGAGTTAAGTACTGCATGGCATAATGGATTGGAAGGAATATTGGATGCGTATCTTGGTACAATTATTGAAAAATTTAAGTATAATGGAAAAGAATATACTCCCAAAACATTTGCTGCTGAATATTTAGGAATTAATCCAGATGATTATATTGAAGTTACATCATTTACACATCATCCATATTACTCAAAGTTTATAATTGAATTGCCTGATAATTGGTCGTTTGATGAGGTATATAATGTTACTCTTGATGATTTAATTAAAATTATCGATAATTCAATAGAAATGGGTTATACTGTTGCTTGGGGTGGCGATGTTAGCGAAAAAGGATTTTCGTGGAAAAATGGTGTAGCTATTGTTCCCGATATTAAGTACGAAGAGACAAGTGGAACCGATAAAGAGAGATTAACAGGTCTTACAACAAAAGAGAAAGAAGAAATTTTGTATTCATTCGAAAAACCTGTTAAAGAGCTTCAGATAACTCCGGAATTACGCCAAAAAGCATTTGATAATTATACCACAACAGATGATCATGGTATGCATATTGTTGGTATTGCAAAAGATCAAAATGGTACTAAATTTTATAAAGTGAAAAATAGCTGGGATATCGATAATCCTTATAAGGGCTATATTTATATGTCGGAAGCCTTTATAAAATTTAAGGTTACTGATATTATGATTAACAAAAATGTTATTCCGAAAGACATTGCTAAAAAAATGGGAATTTAAATTTATAGATGAGCCGCTCTATCAAGAGCGGTTTTTTTTAACCAAAATTTATAAATATTTTTGTTTATCATACCGATTGAAATTTACTATGGAATGTAAAAAAGAACAAAACAAAGAAAATTGCAATTGCACTTATCCATGCAGTAAGCAAGGTGTTTGTTGCGATTGTATTGCATATCATCGTAAGGCAGGTGAGCTGCCAGCGTGTTATTTTCCAACTGATGCAGAAAAAAACTACGATCGATCTATTACAAATTTTCTGGAGCTAATTCAGGAACGTGGTTATTGGTGGAACTAAAATTAGTATAATGACAAAAACACGGTGCTCTTGGGCAGAAAAAACAATATTTCATGATTATCACGATACCGAATGGGGTGTTCCTGTTCATGATGATCGGAAATTATTTGAATTTCTGGTGCTCGATGCTTTTCAGGCTGGATTAAGCTGGAGTACAATCCTTAATAAACGAGAAAATTTTCGAAAAGCGTTTGATGATTTTGATTATGAGAAAGTCGCCAGATACGACCAGCATAAAATTGATGAACTCCTTCAAAACGAAGGAATAATAAGGAATAAACTAAAAGTAAATGGTACGGTAAAAAATGCAAAAGCATTTATTCAAGTTCAGCAAGAGTTTGGAAGTTTCGATAAATACATCTGGCAATTTACTGGAGGCAAAACATTGGTAAACAAATGGACTGATTTAAAACAAATTCCTGCTAAAAGCAAAGAATCTGATAGTATGAGTAAAGATTTGCAAAAAAGAGGATTTACCTTTGTTGGATCAACTATTTGCTATGCCTTTATGCAAGCTGCCGGAATGATTAATGACCATTTGGTTACTTGTTTCAGGTATAAAGAAGTGAGTTAATATCTCAAAATTAATATGGACAAATGTGCAATGATTATATTAGAAATAACCCGGGGCTTAAGCAGATTATGTGAAGTCTATTAATTTATTATTATGTAATTTTGTTTTAGATTTATTAAGGATTACAATATAAAATATGATAAATAACGACATCATTTGTGCTATATCAACTCCCCAGGGAAATGGAGCTATTGCAGTAATCCGCCTGAGTGGGAGCGGAGCTATTGAACTATGCAATAAACTTTTTCAATCTCCAAAAACTGATAAAAAACTTATTGACCAACCAGCAAATACAATCCATTTTGGTGTATTGAAAGAAGGGGATAAAATAATAGATGAGGTTGTTATTTCTTTATTTAAAAATCCACATTCCTACACAGGCGAAGATATTGTTGAGATTTCATGTCATGGTTCGGAGTATATTCAGCAACAAATCTTACAGTTATTTATAAAAAATGGAGCACGCTTTGCTAAACCAGGTGAGTTTACTATGCGTGCATTCTTAAATGGCAAGATGGATTTGTCTCAAGCCGAGGCTGTAGCCGACCTTATTGCATCTGCATCTGCTGCATCGCACAAAGTTGCTATTCAGCAAATGCGTGGCGGATTCTCCAGCGAAATAGCCATTTTACGTGGACAGTTATTGCATTTTATTTCATTGTTAGAGTTGGAGCTTGATTTTAGTGAAGAAGATGTAGAGTTTGCAGACCGTAAACAACTTCACAATTTGTTGCATAATATTAGTATGCTGATTGAAAGATTATTGAATTCATTTAAGCTGGGAAATGTAATTAAAAATGGTATTCCGGTTGCAATTGTAGGGCAAACAAATGTTGGGAAATCAACATTGCTCAATAGAATTCTAAACGAAGAAAAAGCCATAGTATCCGAAATAGCAGGTACAACAAGAGATGTCATAGAAGATGTAATAAATATTGAAGGTGTATCCTTCCGGTTTATTGATACTGCTGGAATTCGTGATACAACTGATACTATTGAAACAATAGGTATTGAACGTACTTTCGACAGAATTGACAAAGCATCGATTGTTTTATTTTTAATTGATGCAAACGACAATGAAAAAGATATTTCAACTGCAATTAAAAAGGTAAAAGACAGAATTGGTAAAAGCGATAAAAAGTTAATAGCCTTGTTAAATAAAATCGACCAACTCGACAAAACCAAAGAAAAGGCAATTGATAATATACTCTCGAAAAATCTTGAAAAACCAGATACTCAATTAAAAATATCTGCCAAAACCGGTGAAAATGTTGAACAACTAATCTCTGAATTACTTTCAGTTGTAAACTTGAATGCACTTAACCAGAATGAAGTAATTATAACCAATATACGTCATTACGAAGCATTGCAGCGTGCATCAGAATCATTGCAACGAGCAATCGATGGATTGAATACTGGTATTACTGGCGATTTTCTTGCCCAAGACATTCGCGAAACTCTTCATTATCTGGGTGAGATAACTGGTGAAATAACTACAGATGAAGTGCTTGGAAATATTTTCAAGAATTTCTGTATCGGAAAGTAATTATATCAAACATTGTAAAATATCATACAATAAAGGTTAATTATTTTGTTGAATTGGATAAAACAATTAAAAAAGCGAAAGAGTGGGAGCGACTGATAACCCATACAGAATCCTATATTCCTGGTTCTATGTATTCAACTTATGGAAGAGATCATAATGTAGATGAAGAGGAATATAAAAAGAAGAAGAAAAAGCGAAAGAAGGGTAGAAGTTATGACTATTCAATGTCAAGATAAATCTTAATAGTGAAAATAATATTAGATCTAACTTTTAACTTATCGCATCCTTCCTGAAAAAGGCACATTTCAAAACACGTTTTTGAAAAGAGCCTTTTTCTAATTTGATCAAGGACTTTTGTTTTCCCCCTTTGTCTAAATATAAAATTTATCAATTGTTTCCTTATAAAACAGTTTCTTAATTTTTCAGTTCTTTTAGGTGTTTTAATGCATAGACAAGAATTTCATCCTCCAAATTTATAATCCCTCGGATTGTTTTTTGAACTTCGATATCTGGTTTAATTCCTACTCCAACAAATGTTGATCCATCTGGGTAAAAACTTTGAAGCCCACAAATATAAACCCAGCTTTCTGGTAGTTTATACTCATAAAGAGTTCCCGTTGAACCCGCAGTCGTTTCTCCCATTATTTTAATATGCTTAATTTGTTTAATTGGAACTAAAAAATCTTCGCCAGCCGAAATTGTTTTATTACTTGTTAAAATCAGGGTTGGTACTACTATACGTTGTTCTTTTAAATCATTTTGAAAAGGCTCATAATCCGAATGGGTATAAAGCTTATTTTGAAAATTCAGAAAAGCCTCTTTATTATAAACATTATTTATAGTATCCTTCGGCTCCAATTTTGAACCATTTCGTTTCATATGGGCAATATGCATTCTTGACTTTGTTTGATGAATATAAAGAAATTTATCATCAGTTAAATACTTTAAAATAGCAAATCCTATTTCTGAATTTCCTCCAGTATTTCTTCTCATATCAACAATTAACTTCTTTGCTTTGTAAAGCTCAGGTAAATAACTTTTGAAGACATCAAGCACACTACAATCTTTAAATGAATTGACTGACAAATAAGCTATTCCATCTTCTAACCAATTGAATTGAATTGGTTCCTTTGTCTCAAATTCTGGAATAACACTTACTGGCCATTTTTCGCCTATATTACCATGTATAAGTTCAATTTTTTTTGTCACATTCTCTGGCGTTCGAATAATAATATTATATCGCATATTTGGTAATCCATCCATTATGTTATGAACTGCGATTCTATCTCTTGCCTTTTCTGTTGATGCAGATATATATGGATTGACAAATTTTGCAAGGTACTCCTCTGTTGAATATCCATTAACTGAGATAAGCTCGCTGCCTAATGGGATAGAATCTTTTTTGCTTGTATTAATTCATGTCACAACTACCTTGCTTTCAATTCTTTCAAATTCGATCCAGTATCCTTTATAAACTGTGGTATATCGGTCAACATTGGGATACCTGCCTATTCCAGTATGCCCATCTTTCAAGAATGCTGTAAAATATGATAATTCACGATAATAATCATAATCATTATTTGTTTCCAGCACCTTTTTAATCATTACTTTATACAAACTATCCCATTTAGCTGTACCAATTTTCTCAAAATATGCAAAATTGTATTCAACTTCTTTCCAGATTGTGGATAAACCATATATTTTTTCAGTATCTGAAAAAGAGTTTGGAATTTGTCCCTTAATAAATAAAGGAATTAGGATTAAAGTAGTTGCAATGAATTGTTTCATAAAATGATAGTTTTTTTTAATGAGTACTTTAGATTAAAAACAGATTCTTACTTGCTAATTGATCATATTTAAGTTTTATTATTTCTAAAGTATTTAACTAGTTATTTTTCGAAATATAATCAGGATTCGTTTTTAGGTAAAATTTCAGAATATTATTTAGAAATTTAGACCCCAACTTAATCCCTTAAATGCCGGGTTGATGTAATTGCTAAACTTGCTGCCAAACTGGTAGCTGATTCCTACTCCAAAAAAATAGTTGTACTGACTATTAAGTTGTTTTTGTTGCAATAGCACTTCATCACGTGTAGCGCCTTGCTTTGAAAGCTGAATTAAGTTGTGGGTAATATTATAGCTTCCACCGATTGCAAATTTAAATCCTTTAAAAATATTCCAATTTACAGAACCAGAGAATGATAGGGAATATTTAGAAAAGTCGTGCAGGTAGCTATTGTAGAATGCTCCTACATTTATATTTCCCCAAGGTTTATTAAAGGAGCTAATAATAGCTGCATCATGCAATAATTGAGTTTCCTTTGTTTTATAAAATATGGTGGTATCATGGTAATCGTTGTATTGAATTCCTATCCCATAATTAATTACCACGCGTTGGTTATTAAAATCCTGATACTTAAACATATCATACTCAACTTTAGGAAGTACACGTAGATTGATATCATAGTTGGAATATTCACTATTTACATAAGAAGTAAATATTCCATAACCCCAATGCTCGGTTAACTTATTAATAAGATTTACATAAAAGTATAATTTTGGATTTTCCGTTACTACTGTTTCTTCGTCAGAAATAACAAACTCATTTTTCCTATAATTATAAGATATACCAATGTTTGTTTTAGTTTTTTCGGTTTCTCTATCGGCATTAATATAACCATAAATACTTTGCGATTTGTAATTAGCATCTCCATCGAAAAACCCATTTGCACCCAAACTCATAATCCAATAATTCCATGGATCTTTTTGTGTTTTATCATTTAACGTATCGGTGTCAGCAGGTTTGTTATAAGTAATAACAATATTTTCTGCTACTTCGGTATGTAAAATGTATTTGATCAAGCCCATGGCTACGCATTTAACCATTTTTTTTCTTTTATCATCATCACTTAAGGTGCTTTCATTAAAATAAGAAAGTGTATCATCCTGATTCAAATAGTTGTTTTGTCCTTTAAACACAATTGTGTTTTGCTCGTTACCAGAACTGGAAAATTGTGTATTTACCTGCACATGCACATCGGCAATAAACCGATCACGCACAAAATCAACCATATTTAACTCGGAACGCAGGAAATCAAAATCGCATAGCCATGTTTTTGTACATTCAATAAATACTTTTGTTTTTGTAATGGATTGGGCGAAATTTATATGTGTTATAAGAAGCAGGAATAGAATTTGCACTATTTTTTTCATCGTCTTTTTTTTAATTTATATTTGTTTGTTTCCTTTGATTATAAGTGTGAATATTAAAATTTTAACTCTCATTGGTATTAAAAAAACTATAGTTTTCTTGCTTTTATCTCCATTGGTAAAATACAATTATATACAAATCTATTAATTGGAGTATCGACTCCAAATTTTTCTCCAAGACGAACTACTGTTCCATTTTGATATTCAATTTCTGAAGGCTTTCCTTCCCAAACATCTCGGGTCAAAGATGATGTTGAATCATATGGAAAAGAATCAATGAAAGTGATAGCTTTATCTAAATAGGCTGATTCAATTTTAATTCCAATTTTTTGTGATAATCTGAATATCTCATTAAGTAATTCAATCATCAATTGCCTTGTTTCACTTAGTTCCCTTAGCTCTCCATATGTTGTATTTGTTATGGCTAATAATCCACTTACACAAATTGGAATAAATTTCTTCCATAGGTCAACAACTATATCATCTGAAATTTTTGCATTTATTCCCGCATTATCAAATATTGCTTTTATTTTAAGAATTCGTTCTGTTTTAGAATTATCGAGTTCGCCAAATAAAATTGTTGGCTCTATGCCAAAATGATTAATAACTCCTGGAGATTCAATTTTGCTAATTATCCGACACAGTCCACCAATTATGTTTTCCTGTTTAATATTCTCTTTTAGTTCTTCTGCGGCCAAAACACCATTTTGTAATGGAAGAACTATGGTGTCATTTTTTATAATCGTTTTTAAATCTTTTGTGATGTCCTTAATTTGCCATGCTTTTACAGTTATAATAATTAAGTCAGAGAATCCAATCGTTTCTATCCTGTCAGTCGCTTTCATAGAATCTACTTTAAAATCACCCAGAACGCTTTTGACGATCAGCCCATTTTGCTGAATTGCCCTTAAATGTTTGCCACGAGCAAGAAAGGTCACATCATATCCAGCCTTAGCTAGTTTTCCACCGAAATACCCTCCAACACCTCCTGTTCCAATTATTGCTATTTTCATTTTTTATATTTTAGGTTGTTATTCTTTTGTTTTTTCAATTATCACCAATTTAAACGCACTAATACCCGAGTCATTCTGTTTATCTGATGCCGATACAATAATTCTTAATTCACCTGCTTCCATTGGTGTGCCAGAAAAAGTTTTTGTCAACGTATCAAAATTTAACCAGGTTGGCAATGGACTACCATCGATGAGAGTTGCAGAATAAGTAAATGTTGTATTGCCATCTTCATCAAAAAATGTATCGTCCGGAATTGTAAAGTTGTATGATTGCCCGATAATTCCGATTGGGTTTTTTATCTTGTTTTTAGCATACGGTGGAATGTTGGTATGCCTTAAACTATCAATTAAACCATCAATACGGACCCAATACACATTAACATCAGAGTAATCTGGTTTAGTTCCAGTTGTATAAAACAAATATTTATTATCGGATGTAACATAAGGACCCCACATTCCAATACCAAAATTTATTTTTGATCCTAAATTTCTAGGATTTGTCCAACTACCCTCTTTCTTTGGATAACTAATGCTTAAACCAAATGGAGTTGTAACTATCATAAATAATTCATCACGGGAAACAAAAAAATCTAAATTATCCCAAGCTGTATTCAATGGCATTCCTAAACCAACCGCAGTAGTATCGGTAACTGATAAATTAAGCTTACACCAGTCACTTAATCCTATTGAATTTATAGGAGTTGATGAAATATAATAATTACCATTATTAGTAACCTGCAAATAATGTGCTGATTGGAGTTTGGTTAATATTCTTTTTGGATTGGCCCATTTTGACTCTTTTTTCACAGAAAAATATGTTTCAGGAGCTCCATTCTCAAAATACATGGTATCTCCAGTAAGTGATAATGAAGGTCCATAATAATCTTCGAACAAAACAAATGGCCCAGTCCATTTACCTTCGGTATAGCTATAATATTTGATTCTAGCAGAACTAACAGGATAATAACTTTTTATTTCAGCATAGTATATTTTTTTACCATCATTGGAAATGGTAATTCTTTCAGCTACAAAATGTTCTGGGCTTGCCTGTAGGTTAAATACCTTTGGATTATCATTTGGTGCAATTTGTCCCAAATACAAACTATCGGAGGGGATTGTTTGTGAAAAACCTGCCATAACTAGCAGTAAAAAGAAGAATGTAATGTTAATCGTTTTCATACTTTATTATTTTTAGATTATTAAAATGATACATTAAAAATATTTTTAAGTATTTATTTAAATTGATATTGTAAATAATTCTGTTGTAATAACAATTTATCGTTTCATAGCAGAATTTTTTTTAGCAACTTTTAATTTGTTCATATTCATTTTATTACTTATTTATCTGAAATAAATCTCTGTTTCTCTTTTTTACAAATCAATTGAATTGACCATTTACCTGTTTGTGCTGATGGCGGAAGTCCTCCGCCAGGGAATAGCCATTGCCCTGCCATTAAGAAATTTTTAAGTTTAGGAAGCTGCATATCCAATGTTTTCATCATATTTTCCTTAGAAGGCATAAACCCTTCGTAAGCACCATCTTTTACACCTGTAAAATGCACATCGGTTTTGGGTGTCGCTACATCAATTACTTCAATATATTTAGTAATAAACGGATATTCTAATTCCAATAAGACGGTTGCATCTTTTTCTATCTGAAGTTTTTCATTTTTATAATCTTCTCCTTCAAGATTTTCCCAAAGTTTCCAAGGACTTTCGTAGCGCATAACAATAGATGTTTTTCCATCGGGTGCCATGGTTGAGTCGTACGAATAATTCATTATTGAATAACCGTATTCCGGTTTTGTACTACCTATTTTTAAACCTTTTGAGAGATTTATAATAATCGGAGCTTCACTTTTAACCATTTTATTTACTCCGAACGAAACCTGGACGAGGGGTGTAAATAATTCCCAGTTTTTGTAGGCAAAATCTATTTTTTTAGAAATGTATTTTCCTTCAAGCATTTTATAAATGGTTGTATAACCATCGGCAGTGCTAATTACATAATCGGATGAAATTGTTGTTCCATCAGTTAAAATTACACCTTTTGCAATGTTGTTTTCTACGATGATTTTATTAACTCTCTTGCTGTAAGAAATTTTTCCACCTAATCTTTCTAATTTTTCAACCATACGTTGAGCCAATGGGTAAGAACCGCCTTTTATATAGCCAGCATTTTTCTGATTAAACCAACCCAGCATAAAAATAAAACCCAATGCAGAAAAATTCCTTTCACCATACAATTCAAATAAAAACGTTTTAATTTTTTCGTTTTTGAAGTCCAGTTTATTAAAATACTCTCTACAGGTTAACCTGCCGAATTTTTTAACAAGAATAAGAATTGGAAGCATTGCCGGAATAATCCTGATATAGTCGAGCGGATTCCGAAGCTCAGGTGGTAGCGAAAAAGGTTCTAATAAAGCACTTTTTCGCATATCATTGCACATTCTGCGGATCGTTTTGGTATCTTCTGGTGCCATATTAATAAGATATTTTTCCCATCGCTCAATATTTGTATAAATAGTAAATTCATTTCTGTCCTTATCAAATATTTGAGAAAAAACTTCGTGATCAATAATTTCGGTTTCATTGTTAATAACATTGGTTTCCTTCCATATTTCATGAAATGCACCTTTCGAAGTACCTACCAACCAATGCAGGCAATAATCGAAACGATATTTTTTACGTTCCCAGGCTGTACATTGTCCACCGGCTACGTTGTGCATTTCAAGAATTTCGGTATTGAAACCATTCATTGCAGAATAAATTCCGGCAGATAAGCCAGCAATTCCACCACCGATTATTGTTATCTTTTTTTTCATTTAACAGTTATTATTACATTTCCTTTTTTGTGTCCTTTGTCAACATACCTGTGGGCATCAACTATTTGATCCAATGGATAAATTTTATCTATAACTGGTTTTAATATTCCTTTTTCAGTGAGTTCTTTGAGGATAATTAAATTTGCCTTACAAACCGCCCGTTTTCCGGGACTATCATCATCTACTGAAATGAATTTTCCATTGGGATTCAAGGCTTTTTTGTAAGGCAGATGTGAACTCTTTTTCTTTCCGACGGCATCAAATATTAAGTCATATTGCTTTCTGGAGTCAGTAAAGTCCTCCTTAGTGTAGTCAATTAGTATATCAGCGCCTAAAGACCTTACTAAATCCAGATTAGCAGTGCTGCACATACCAGTGACTTCTGCTCCAAAATGCCTGGCAAGTTGTACTGCTGAAGTCCCGATTGCTCCCGAAGCTCCATAAATCAGAACTTTTTGTCCTTTTTGGATATTTGCCTTCTCCAGATAATATAAGGCTAAAGTTCCGCCAAAAGGAATTGCTACTGCTTCTTCAAATGATGCATTAAATGGCATCAGGGCAATTGCACTGGCTTCTCGAACGCAAATATATTCTGCATAAGCGCCGAATTGAAATAATGTATGGGCAAACACTTTATCGCCCTTTTTAAATTGCGTCACATTCTCACCTGTTTTTTCAATCTCTCCCGATAGTACTAGTCCCAGTATAGCTTTTCTTGGTCTTGTTAAACCCAAAGCCAGACGTGCCGGAATCCACATGGAAACTGGTAATTTGAAACCCCGGATAATACAATCACTAGCTGTAACTGATGTTGCATGTATTTTCACCATCACTTCGTTATCTTTGGGCTGAGGTGTTTCAACCTCCCGAACTTGGAGAACCTCTGGTGGTCCATATTTGGTGCATATAACTGCTTTCATTTTTTCCATATTCTGGTTTTTTAAATGTTTTTATAAAACAAAATTAATTAACCATAGATTTAGATGTATATCTTGCACGATATTCCTGTGGAGTAAGACCAGTACGCTTCTTAAACTCAGCATAAAAAACTGATTTCGAATTAAATCCAGAATTGTATAAAATCTCAAGAATTGTTTTTCTATTATTGGTATCAGATAATTGACGCATTGATTCTTTTAACCGGAACTCATTCATATATCCATTAAAATTATTTTTGAATGACTCATTAATGATTTGTGAAAGTGTTCTGGAATTAATAGATAAATCATTTGCAACCTTCTCAATTGAAATTTCAGGCTCTAAATAGGGACTTTTTATTTCCATATACGCAATAAGCGATTGGACATACTTTTTTTTAACACTATTGTTAATTGAAGAATTTCTGTATTTATTAATGTAAAAATAGATATCGGGTTTCAGTACTAAAAAAAACATAATTGAAATTAGAAATGAAAAAGATGTTAATGCATACATACTAGCATTGTAGGCACACCATCCAGGTTGTTTTACATACATGTATATTGCAAATGAGTTTAAGTTAATAATCCACAAAATAATAAATCCTAATAATAAAAATTGAAGCCAGCCAATGGGAGATGATGTTTTTAGATTTTTAAATAATCCCTTAATTGAATAATGGATTTTTTTTAGATATAATATTGAAAGGATAATATATATAAGATTGTGAATGAGTATTAGTATTGTATTATATAAATCTAATCTTACTTCCCAAATTATAAAATGATTTAATTTATTAAAGTAAATACCTAAAAATAAGAGCATCCCTAAAAAGGGAATTGCATGAAGAAGATCATCAGATTTGATTTTCCTGTTTCTTAAAAAAGCATGTAGGTAGAGATAAATAATTGGTCCAATTAATAATGACGTTTGTCGGATTAAGTATAATATTTTGTGCCCATTTATAAAATAGATATATCCAAAGGCGCTTAAAGCAAATGAATATATAATTTGAAAACCAAATAATAGGATAAGAACTGACAAAATTATATTTACTCTGCGATTACCGTTCTTTGTTAAATAAAACAATGTAGCTAATAAAAAAACCAAAAAAGAGCTGAGTAATGTGACGCAACAAAAAAAATAAGATAACATAATTCCTATAATTTATTATTGTAATAATTTAATTTGTTTAAAAAACATTATTTTTCTGATGGGTTAAGTGAAATAATTTTCAGGTTTAAATCTCTTATTTGGTTAAGAATCCCATGTAGATGAGCTTCATCCTTAATATCTCCCGAAAGAATGGTATTATTGCCCTCATAACTAATTTCCATTCCTTCAAAGCAATTCATCCATTTTTTATCAAGATGTTCAAGAACTTTAATTTTTATTTTGCCTTTCATATTTTTATTAAATCTTATTTGTGTCTACTAAAAACCTATTATTGTCATGCGATAACCATCATTCAATTAGTATTTTTAAAATTGAAAGCATTGCTCGTTATAAATAATCACTGTAGTTTTCTGTTTCTATTTCAATATTAATTGATTGTTTTTTATCAATAAGTTCTGTTTTCGTTGTATAACCATTAGAAGAATACTCTAAGGCAGTATATTTTTCAGGAACAATAATGCAATAACTACCATCAATTTTTGTAATTGTACCAACATTTGTACCCTCAACCTTAACCAATACATTTTCAACTGGCAATCCAGTTGATTTATCAACAACCATTCCACGAATAATCATAGAAGAGTTCACATCGGAATTAAAATCGATAGGAATACTTATATATGAATCCACGGGTTTACCCTGAAGCAAAACTGGTTGCCATCCACCCATTAATTTTACAATTCGCATAGCTTCATTGTCACAATCATGATTTATACCTCTTAGTATCCTACAGTTTTTTATTTTTCCTTCCTTATTAATCATACAACCTATAATTAGATTTCCTGATATACTATTTCTTTTTGCTTCTTCAGGATGATTTAGGTTTTCAATGATAAACTCCCTCAATGCATCTGTTCCCGAAGAATAAACTGGTGCAGAACTGTCCATGTCCGAATTGCTTTGAGCATTTACATTCAGGGAGGTTAAAATGGTTAATAATCCGAATAGTGCAAATCCAATTGAGGATAAGCTTTTCATTTTTTTAATTATTGTTTTCATAATTTTACTTTTTCATTAGTAACTACTAAAAACTAAACTACATTCTTTGATAACCAACTGTCACTCTATTTATTTTAAATGAATAGCAATGATTAAAACTTTAAACAAAAGTATGACTCACTAATCATAAAAAAATCACCCTTTGGGGTGATTTTATAGGGTGATTTTAAGATTTAAAAGCTTTTATTGTACATCGCTAGTAATTTATTTTTTTATAATTAAAAATATACCCTGTACATTACGTTAGGAAGAAAGCCCATTTGAGTAATGTAACCTATTTGGTCAGGTTCATTTACATCATAATATTCAGATAATTTACCTTGATTATTAGTTAGGTGATTTAAATCTATAAATAACTCATGTGTAGCTTTTCGTCTGTTGAACTTATAGCTTATAGATAAATTCAAACTAAAAAAATCACCAAATGTTTTATCATACGCTTTACTATAATCCCAAAACTTGTTGTTTGCCGGATCTACAGCTAATTCTCCATTTGCATCCCTTAGTAAAGGAATATACCTTTGACCACCGCTGAAAAACAGCTTTGTATTTATGGTCAGTGTTTGGTTTTTCTTTTTACCAATTTTATCAAATTCTTTCCCGCATAATACATTTACTAAATAATTGCTATTAAACTTTGTGTTTCGCTCAACTCCATCTAATGCTTTATATTTTGAATCGAATAATGAACCATTTATTAAGAAATAATAATGATTGCTGAAAAAGCGCTCCAAAGTCATTTCAATACCATAATTTTTCCCTGTTCCCTTATTTACTAAAGGAACATATCTATAATCAGATCCTTCGTTAATGGTTGCATAATAACTAGTGTCGTTATTTTCTACTGGTAAATTATAAAGGTATTGGTAGTATAATTCAACTTTTGCCCTCAAATAATCGGTAAAATACTTCTCGTAACCCAATACAAAATGGTCTGCTTTTAATAAACCAATATTCTTATTAGGTTCAGTTACGCTTCCGTCTGATTGTTGAATCCTTGTAAAATAATTGTGAACTTTTTCCATAGTACTATGTTTGCCATATCCTGCATGAATAGAACTGGTATTGTTTAATTTCCAGTTTAGGGCAATTCTTGGTTCAAGTGTACTTTTATTGTTAAGCAAAACATTCATGTTGAAAAACCCTGCTACCAAATCAATATTATTGTTAAAATTGTGTTTCCAGCTTATGAAATTTTTTATAGTAGTTATGTTATCGTTGAAATCTACGAATGAAAACCGACTAATTGAATCATTCCCAAGTTGACTTTGATTATTATTCTCATTAATAAGAGAATAAACCATACCCAATTGGAATTTGTTTTTTGCATTGAGTTTGTTGCTATACGTTACAGATCCTCTGTAGGTCGATGTTATTATCCTGCTGGTATAGTTTAATTTCCTGTCAATTGTATCAATGATAAATCCCCCCAAGCCATCGTCTGTTTTAGTTATTATTGACTCAAAAACATCATTATTTAAGCCTATACCTGAATAGGTAAGTGATGTTTTAATATAGCTGTTATTATTAATTGTAAGGATGTGGTTTATTCCATAATTTGTCATGTAATTATTTTGATCAAAATCCTGGGTTATATCTGGCATCATATCGTTGTTGCCTGGTGTTTGCCAAATATTTTGTTGTAAATCTTTGACTTTTAAGTTATCTAATCCTCCCAATCCGAAGAAAGAAAATGTGCCAATTCTTTTTGTAGGAAGCACCACCTTAAATGTAGCATCTTGAAATGTAGTAGAAACATCATGTATATCAACAATGCCAGATTCTGACAGTAAACCAATAGTAGAATACCTGTAATTAATAAGGTACGATCCTGCATATCCCTTCTTAAAAGGACCTTCGATTGTAACATCAGTTCCCATTAAACCAACCCCAGTGGTTGATTCAAATTTTTCATTATTTCCTGTTCGCAGTTTTACATCGTAAACACCCGATAACACATCGCCAAATTCAGGCGAAAATGCTCCGGTATAAAAATCAGAAGTTGCCAACAATTTATTATTTAGCATACTAAAACCTGCTATAGATGAATTTTGTTCTGCCTGATGGACTGGGTTTGTAATTTCTACACCTTCCAAACGCCACTGAATGTACTTTGGGGAATTTCCTCTTACAATAATATCATTGTTTCCACTGACAGTTTGCGAAACTCCTGCGAAATTATTTAGTATATGAGATGGGTCATCATAACCTCCAGCGAAACGATGTGTTTCTTCTGGTGAAATAGAACGAGCACTTACCAGCGCCATATCGTTATGTGTTTCACCTTTATTTTTGAAAGCTTTAACAACAACTTCTTCCATTTTTAATGCCGACTCCTGCATATTTAAATCTAATACTACCTCCTTACCAGAGTTTACTATAATGTTTGGAATAGTTTTAGATTCATACCCCATGTATGATAATTGCAGTGTAATTCTACCTATCGGAATGCTTTCAAGTCTAAAATTACCTTCAACATCGGTTGTCGTGCCAATTATTGGGTTAGTGCCTTCTATAATTACTGTTGCACCTATTAAAGGCAGCTTATTGTCAATATCAATTATTGAGCCCCTTACAGTCTGATTAATATTCTGACTGAACACCAGTGTTTTGCTTATTATAACAATGACTGTTGTTAAAATTAACTTTCTCATTATAAATTGTTTTAATTATTTAAAAACTTATTTTTATTCTGCAGGATTAACTGAAATAAGTTTCAGGTTTAAATCTCTGATTTGATTTAAAATTCCATGCAAATGAGCTTTGTCTTTTATATTTCCGATAAGAATTGTATTTTCTTCTTCATAACTAAATTCCATACCATCAAAACTGTTCTTCCATTTTTTATCAAGATATCCCTGAACTATTATTATTGTTTTGCCTTTCATTCTTTTATTGATTTAATCTTCAACAAAGATCTGATACACCCATCAAAAAAAAATCACCCTTTTGGGTGATTTAACAGGGTGATTTTTGTGTTAAATATTATGTGAAAATAAGTAGTATGATATCAGATTAATCCAAGTTCTTTTGCTTTTGCAATAGCCTTTGAACGGCTATCAATTTCGAGTTTCAGAAAGATATTCTTTAAATGTGTTTTAACTGTATTGTGTGAAATGAATAATTTGTCAGCAATTTCTTGATTTGACATATGGTTTGCCATATACTTAATTATCTCTATTTCTCTTATGCTTAATACTTCTATATTATTTTTTTTCAAAACTTTACGATGCTTTTCAATAGCAATCTTAATATTTTCGATAAATTGAGGTGGTATTTTTTCTATATAGGCAGGTTTCTTAAAGATTACTACGAGTAAATCTTCAATTTCACGGATATTATGTATAAAAAACATAACCAAATTCTCGGGTGCAGCAAGAGCTATTGCTTCGATAAGGTTCTCGTATGCTTTATCGGAGTCTCTTGTATATTTATAATAAATTGCATAGATAATTTTTACGGCTATTAATCTTTCTACCCTTTTGCTGGTATATGTAATATCATGCAATCGGGAGAGAATGGTGCCTGCTTCTTTATTTTGTCCCTGTATAAGAAGATAATAAGCATAAGCCAGGTATACTGCCTCATTTAAGTGATCTACTTTATCGGTTGGGTTGAGATTTAATTTATTTACAATTTTTTTAGCCTTTTCTTCCTGTTTTCGGTTAAGATAAAACATCAGTTTTAAAGATTGTAAAATATTATACAGATAAGGTAAAAGTTGATTATTCTCGCAAAGCTTCTCTGCTTCAAGAATCATCTGTTCTGATTCCTTATCTTCACCCCGAGTACTCAATACCATAGAATTAAGTAAGAGTACTGATATTCCAAGCATAATATCTTTACTTTCTTTGTACATCTTGTAAGCTATCTGCGCAGATTCATATGCTTTATCACTATTGCCAAACATATAAAGAGTATTGCCAATGGTGACATGTAACCCGGCGTATGACCAATCCGAGTTGACAATGTCAGAATATCCATTATCATTCATATACGTCATAAATTCTGAGCATTTTTCGTAAGCCGACCGATAATGTCCAAGTTGTTGTTCGCAATCTGACAATCTTTGCGCAACGGTGGAGATAAGATGGATGTTATGCGATTGTTTGCCGAATTTGAATGCTTCATTAAAGGCATTTATACTTTGTGACAAATCACCCAGACTAAATTGAGCCATGCCAAATGCATACCATCCCCATCCCAGCCATAATGATTCTTCAGTTCCTAGGTTGTCAAGTGCGATTTTAAAATATTTAATTGTATTTGCAGGATTATTTAACTGGGAATGTAAATATGCAGAAGCTACAGTAATTTTACCCCATAAATTCTTTTTATCTGGATTACTATTATTCAGAATATTATTATCGCATTTACTGTTAAAAATTGTTTCAGCATCATTTAAAAAGGTTGCTCCTTTCTGAACCTGCCCTGAAATAATCAGAACCCATGCATAATATAAACAAAAGTTTGCATTTTTTCTTATCAACTCTTCAGGCAATATGTTTCCATAGTTTAATATCGCTACATGTTGACCCTTTTCCCACATTTCTTCAACCATGTTACCAATCAGTTGAATGCTCTTTTCGAAATTCTTTGTCTCTATAGCATGTTCAATGGCCAATGCAGACATCGAATTATTATTAAACCACTCAATTGCCTTATTGTGGAGTTTACTAATGGTTTAAAAACAATATGTTTGTAGTCTCTGTTTTAATAAATCAGCAAATAGGTGATGATATCTAAACCATTTCCTTTCATTATCGAGAGGAATAACAAACATATTGTTTTTTTCTAGCTCTTCAAGAATTAGTTGACTATCATTCCGGTTTAAAATGGCATTGCATAAAGGTGCTGACATTTGCTCCAGTATGGATGTTTGTAACAAGAATTCCTTGATGTCATCTGTCTGATTTTTCAGTACTTCCTCCATCAGGTAATCCATGATGTATCGGTTATCTCCTTTTAAGTCTTGAATAAATTTAGAAATGTCTTCTTTACCTTGCATTGATAAGGCCGCTAGTTGCAGACCTGCAATCCATCCTTCAGTTTTGGTTTCAAGCGAATAGGAATCTTCAATCGATAATTTTAATTTTAGTTTTTTATTAAAAAGTATTGAGATATCATTTGCTGAAAAACTCAGATCTGATGAACGAACTTCTAATAATTGGTGCTGACTTCTTAACTTTGAAATAGACAGAGAAGGATCGGAGCGGGTAATGATTAAGGTATGAATATTGCCTGGAATATGATCTAATAAAAAAGTTACTAATTCCAATATATCTTTGTTTGTAATTTGATGGAAATCGTCGAGAACTAATATAAAATTGAGTTTTATTTGCAGAATATCGTTTATTAATAAACTAATGATTGATTGGATCGAAGGTTTGCTGGGAGAATTTAAAAGTGTTAGTGAGGTAAGTCCAAATTCCGAATGTATATTTTGTATTCCTGCAATTATATAGCTAAGAAATTCAACCGGATCATTATCTGCTTTATCAATAGAAAACCAAGCAGTTGGAATATTATTCTGACTTATCCAATCACTCACCACAGTGGTTTTACCAAATCCGGCAGGAGCAGAAACAAGAATTAGTTTTCGGTTTAATCCCTGGTTTAACTTTTCAGATAGTTCAGTTCGATGAATAATATTATTTCCAGCAGAAGGAATATGTAATTTTGTTAATAGCATAAAAGCAAATTAACAAACTTTTCCGGATTATTTCCTAAATTGTCCGAAAAGTTACCAAATACTATAAAAATTGGTAATAAAAATCACCATCTTGGGTGATTTAACAGGGTGATAATAATGTTTAAATAATATTTGAAGTTAAGGAGAGTAGAAAAAGGTTAGATCAAGCCAAGTTCTTTAGCTCTCATAATTGCCTTTGTCCGGTTGTTTACTTCAAGTTTAAGGAAGACATTTTTTATATGAGTTTTCACTGTATTCATCGAAATAAAAAGCTTATCGGCAATTTGCTGGTTAGATATATCTTCGGAGAGATGTTTTAGAATATCGAGTTCACGAACACTTAAATCTAACTGAATAGTTGGTTTCTTAAGGTTTTCTTTTTTTTCAATAGCAAATTTAAGCTTGTCGATTAATTTTTTAGGAATTTTAGTTTTTGTGGTTGCCTCTATTTTATATACTTCATTTAATAAATCACTAATTCTATCAAGATTATATATAAAGCCGAATAATATATTATCAGTAGCAGCATACTCCATTGCTTCAATTAGGTTTGTTAGTGCTTTTTCTTTATTTCCTCTAGCCTTATAAAGAATTGCAAATAAGATTTTATGTTCAATTATCCTCTCAATTCTGTTTGCGGTTTGAGCCATTATCAATAATTTTGAAAGAAGAATCTCTGCCTCCTCGAATTTCATTTCGAGTATTAGTAAAAGAGCATAAGCACAATATTCATGTTCATCTATGTAAGATATTTCTTTATTAAATTCTAATCCGTTTTTCTTAAAGAAATGATTGGCTTTTTCAAAGTTATTCTGTTCAATTAGTAAAAATCCCTTCCATGAAATAAATATAGATACAGCAGCTTGTGCAACTTTGTTTTGTTTTATGATTTCTTCTGCCTCATTAATCATCTTTAATGAATCGACTAAATTTCCAAGTCCATATAAAGTAATTGAATATACAGTTAATACAACCACCTTAAAAGAATTGTTCGATTCTTTTTTACATAAGCCATAAGCGGTTTTAATATTTTCGAGAGCATCTTCAAATTCAGACCGCATTGATTCTATACCCGCCAAACATGAATACAATCCAGCAAATGAGCTTTCCGATTTTGCAATTTGTGAATAACCGTTTTCTTTCATAAATTTTAAAAGGTCGGTACATTTCTTATAGGATGATGTATAGAGCCCCATCCGTGATTCGAGGTAAATTAAATTTATTGCAATGGTAGATATTAAATAGATATTTTCTGATTTTTTTCCATATTCCAGAGCTTTCTCATAAGCATCGATACTACCCTTGAAGTCTTCAAATATTGTTTTCGTCATCCCAATAGAGAACCATCCCCAACTAAACCACATCGGATCATCCTCCGAGAGGTTTTCCATTGCTATTTTGCTATAATCATAAGCTTTTTCAGACTGCCTTATTATTGAAAACAAATAAGCAAATGCCACAGCTATCTTTCCTAACAATTTTTTATTACACAGAATATCTTCCTTTGATGAATTTTTATCATTAATGATCTGCATTGTAATATTTTCGGCACTCACCAAGAAAGGATCTGCTTTTTGAATTTGTCCGGATATAATCAATATCCATGCATAGTATAAACAAAATTCAGCATTCTTTTTAATTAATTCATGAGGGAGTAGGTCACCATATTTCATAATAGCAGCATGCTGTCCGTTTTTCCACATAGGCTCCACTATTTCTCCAAGTAATTGTATGCTTTTTTCAAAATTCCCTGTCTCTATAGCATGTTCAATGGCTAATGCAGGCATCGAATTAGTATTAAACCACTCAATTGCCTTATTATGTAGTTCAACAACGGTTGCTTTTTCTCTTAAATGAAGTCTTTGTTTTAATAAATCGGCAAAAAGATGATGATATCTAAACCAATTTCTCTCACTATCTAAAGGAAAAACAAACATGTTGTTTTTCTCCAATAATTCAAGTATTAATTGACTATCATTCCGGTTTAAAATAGCATTGCATAAAGGAGCTGACATTTGCTCCAGTATGGATGTTTGTAACAGGAATTCCTTGATGTCATCTGTCTGATTTTTCAGCACTTCCTCCATCAGGTAATCCATGATGTATCGGTTATCTCCTTTTAAGTCTTGAATAAATTTAGAAAAGTCTTCTTTACCTTGCATTGATAAGGCCGCTAGCTGAAGACCTGCAATCCATCCTTCAGTTTTGGTTTCAAGCGAATAGGAATCTTCAATCGATAATTTTAATTTTAGTTTTTTATTAAAAAGTATTGAAATATCATTTGCTGAAAAACTCAGATCTGAGGAACGAATTTCAACTAATTGATGCTGACTTCTTAACTTTGAAATAGATAGTGCAGGATCGGAGCGGGTAAGGATTACAATGTGAATATTGCCAGGAATGTGCTCTAATAAATAAGTTACTAATTCCAATATATCTTTATCTGTAATTAGATGAAAATCGTCAAGTACTAATAAAAAATTAAGTTTGATCTGGAGTAAATCGTTTATTAATAAACTAAGAATTGATTGATTTGATGGAAAGTTAGGAGAATTTAAAAGTGTGATTGCCCTTTTTCCAAATTCAGGATGAATACTTTGTATTCCTGTAATGATATAGTTAAGAAATTCTACCGGATCATTATCAGACTTATCAATAGAATACCAAGAGGTTGGAATTTTATTTTGATTAATCCAATCACTCACCACAGTTGTTTTACCAAATCCGGCAGGAGCAGAAACAAGAATTAGTTTTCGGTTTAATCCCTGGTTCAATTTTTCAGATAGTTCAGGTCGATGAATAATATTATTTCCATGAGAAGGAATATGGAGCTTAGTAATTAGCATAATAGCAAATTAACAAACTTTTAAGTATCAAAACAATTAAACTTAGTTTATTGTTTTATATTGCTTTTTCTAGGAAAACTTCTAGGATTAGTTATGTTCTAAAATTAGTTGATAGTTTTTATTTAATAATTATTTTAAACAACCCTGTTTTCATTCGTAAGTTGCAATTGAACTCAATACTTTTATATTAAAACCTTTGATTATAAACCAAATTGCCAGTGTCAATTCACTCAATATAAGTGGAAAGTTTAAAACGAAGTAGATAGTTGTGATGATATCTATTATTTGGTACATTATTAGGAAGCTTGCTAATATGGTAAATATCGTACCAAAAAGGCCCCAAATTGATAGCCATCGAGGAACGAGTTTTGTCTGATACAACAAATAATAAAATATCAAACCACCAACACTTGAAGCCAGAATCATTGCGACATGGTTCATAAAATCGCGACCTGACCGTAATAAATCACCTAATGTTTGAAAAAAAGATGAATCAGGCATTCCTGCCATAACAAATTTCTGGCTTAATGACAACAACAGCAGTAGAATTATAAAACCAACAATATTTAAAACAGCTGCAATAATTCTAAAGCTAAGAAAACCAAGTGCCAAGCTTTCATTATAATTTCTAAGTATTGGATAGAGTGTTATTGCAAAACCTACATATGCAATTGTCATAATAAATTGAAATAGAGCAGCAAATATTACTTGATTTGCATTTTCAGAAACTTTTAATAAATAATCAGAAGAGTCAATTTCAGGTGCAATACTTAATATTCCTGCGACTGTTCCAAATATATATAAAGAACCGGCAATTATTGTTCTTTTTCTATCTGAGCTCATTTTATGATTTTTTTATTGACTTTTTAACTTCTTTGCAATAAGTAAATATTGTGGTGAATTTTGTTTCAAACAGCCTGTTTCAATAATATCAAAATTTTCTTTTACAAATAAGTGTTCCAATTCTGAAAATTTAAACGAATTTATTTTTGGCATAATTCCAATTTTATTTCCTATTGAAAACAGGCTATTCAATATCGGTCTTTCTCCCATACAAGGTGTTGCCGAAATAATAATACAACCAGGTTTTAAAAGTGCGTTTATCCTTTGAATAACCTTTTGCGAATCTTCCAATAGATGCAGGACATTAAAAACCAAAATTACATCCAGTGAATTAGTCTTAAACCTCTCATCAAAAATTGTAGTATGAATAAAGTCGATGTTTTGGATTTTGCGTTCAGATGTTTTTTTTACTGCAATTTCAATCATTTTTGACGATATATCAATTGCATAAACAAATTCTACATTTTTAGCTATTTCATTACACACCAAACCGGTTCCACATCCAAAATCTATAACAATATCTGAGGCTTTGAGATACTTTCTTACCTTTTCAATAAAAATCATGTAAGAAACATCACTTTTTTCTGCTTTGTCATAATAAGAAGAAGTCCTATCCCAAAACTTTTCAGCTTTACTTAGAGTTTCCATATTCTATCTGTTACTTATTTTCATTAATCTTTTTTAGTGCGTTTTCGTATTCCTGACGAAACTCTTTATTTTCGGAATTTTTCTCATACAAATCAAGGCACTTCCTATAATATTCTAAAGCTTTTTCACTCTTAATCATGGACAATAATTCCCCATACGAATAGTTGAGAATGAATGAATTTGGGTACTCCTGTATTGCAAGAGTATATATTTCAAATGACTCACTTTGCATATTGTATTTTTGATTCAGCTCTTTACCAAGCTGATTGAATTCATTTTCATCAATAAAATACCGATTATCATTCTTGAGAATGTGGTATTTTTTAATTGCTTCATCAATACCTTCCTTACCAATTATAAATCCCAAATCTTTTGCAATTGATCTTTTTGGCAGAGTATACCCCTGGCCATGAATAATATTAATAATCTCATTCGTAATTGCGTAATCGAACTTAACCCCAAGTTCAGTTCGATAGTAATTATTTTGAAAAAGAATAATGTCAATAGAGTCTTTTAGTATTCTTGTATTGTAAGCCTTATACCCATCGGTACTGCCTCCATGACTTATTAAGGTAAGGGTATCGTGATTAACTATCCTGTCAGTAATCCACCAGCCATAACCATAATATTGCCAGTCTTTTACATATGGTGTAAATATTTTTTTATACAAGTCTTTTGATAATAGTTTTTGGGTATTAAAACATTCATTATTAAATTTAGCCAAATCTTCAACTGTAGTTAGAATACCTCCTGAGCCTTTTATAAGGGACATATCAATATAAGATGGATTCATATATCCTTCCAATAAATGATACTCATAGCCATATGCTCTTTTTTCATCA